>Ga0157363_1000206_pt1 | contig 45573 bp, 40 predicted proteins | sample AttsexASBM1_FD_111477 | JGI IMG/M metagenome (GOLD analysis project Ga0157363, IMG submission 111477) | Fungus gardens microbial communities from leaf cutter ant in Ribeirão Preto, State of São Paulo, Brazil - Atta sexdens ASBM1 | ecosystem: Host-associated > Fungi > Mycelium > Unclassified ... | reverse complement strand
TCAGGCCCTCGGTCGGATAGACTGAGAGCTGTGTTTCCACACCACGACTGCGATATTTTCCGGCATTGATCAAATAACTGGACTGAGATTCTTCATCATAGGCGGTGGTCTGGAAATCGCGGACTTCACTCCAGAATAGCGCGGTATTCCATTCAACCTTATGCTGTAACCAGTGTGTTTTAATCCCCAGTTCGGCAGAGCTGGTTTTTTCCGGGTCGATATACAGTGAGTCTGTCCCTGCTTTATTCGCGGCACCGGATGACACATTCAGGCCGCCGGATTTTTCGGCGTAGGCCAGTGTCAGATATGGGGTAATATTCGGCGTGGCGTACCAGTTCAGGCTGGCGGTGGCCGCAGGCAGAAACTCTGTCTGGGACAGAATACCGGAATTAAAATCGCTCTTGTTGATGCGTTTAAAGGAGCCGGTTTTTTTCTCGTAACTGCCACGAAGCCCGGTGATCAGATCTAATTGATCATTCAGATGCCAGGTACTGTTGGCATACAGTGACACTACATTGTCGTTGAGTTTACCAAACCGTTGCACATATTTACCGGTATTGGTGGTGCTGCCATACCAGGTGGTGACATCACTGCTGTCGTAGTAATGGTCATGGGCAAAGGTATCCAGATTCTCGCCCCAGTAATCAATACCGACGGTGTAGTCAGCGATACCGCCTTTTGGTGAATCCACCCAGAACCGCTGTTCCCAGGTCCGGTCATGGGCATCACCACCGCTATTAGCATATAAAGGAATGCTCAGTCCGTCAGCACTACGGGGTAAAAACAAAAAGTAGCGCCACGCTGAGAGGGAGTGTAGGGCAAAGCCACTCTCCAGCCTCAGATCAGCCGTGACAGAGGCTCCGCCCTGGCGGACGCGGGTTTTAGACTCGTCATCCAGAGCTACCTTGCGGCCATTGACAATGGTTGCTCCCAGCTCACTGGCGCGCTGACTGAAGGTATCTGTGCCGTTAATCGCATGGGTACCCACCAGCGACATCACCGGAAAGTTGGTGCTTTCGCTGTAATCACCAATAAACCGCACATCGAAATTATCAGAAGGTTGCCACAATAACTGACCACGCAGGCCATTAGCGCGGCTGCCACCCAGCTTATTTCCGGTGATGACATTATCAATGTAACCGCCACGCTCACTGTGAGTAATATTGATACGTCCGGCGAGGGTGTCACTGAGGGCTCCTGAGGCCATCAGTTTTGTCTGAACATAGCCTCGTTGTCCTACGGATTGTTCAGCGGAAGCTTCCGGGGTGAATGTCGGTTTGCGGCTGCGTATATCGATGGCGCCAGCGTTGGTGTTAAAACCATATAAGGTACCTTGTGGGCCTTTCAATACATTCAGACTGTCTATATCCAGCAGATCGTTGGATAACATACCGGGCCTGGACAGGCGCACACCATCCAGGAATTGGCCCACACTGCTGGCCATCCCGATATTGATTTCACTGCCTCCGCCATCCCCGACGCCACGGATAGTTACCCGGGTATCGAGCGCATCGGTGGCCGCAATATCCACACCACTGACTTCCCGGGCAATATCCTCAAACCGGTATATATGGTCCTGTTCCAGGGTTTTACCGCTTACCCGGGTGGAGAGGGTCGTTTGCTGGCGAATCTGCGGCCTGGAGGCTTTAACGCGAATTTTGTTTAGCCTGACCGGTGTTCCCTGAGTGACTGCTTTATCCGCGGTATGATGTGTTTCTTCTGCCTGAGCAGCGCTCAGACTGGTGAGAATTCCCGCGGCGATTAAAGAATAACGCCATTTGCCTGTCATCATTATCATCCCCGAAATTATTTTGTTTTTAAGTACGAAGTATCGAACCACTGATTAACGTCAACCGGCTGGCGAATTAAATTCGCTTCTCTGGCGACATTAACCGAATTGGTGATTTGTGAAATAAATTGGGGGTCAGGCAGAGGAGATAAACGAGTGGTTAATTCCTGACTTTTACCCCAGTCATGACGTAATATGGATTCCGGATAACCGGACTGTTGGGCCATTATCTGTATAAAAGCGTCATTATTTTGGGGCTGACTGGCCCAGTTCGCCACCTGTCGTTGAACATCCACCACGTGTTGCAGAATGGCTTTATTGTGTTCTGCAAACTGGTTGTCCACCACAATCAATCCACTGAGCTGGCCGGCACCGTGCAGATCACGGGTGGACAACGCAATATCAGCTATGCCTTTAGCCTGTAATTGCAGGGTATTATCGCCCCCCCAGGTGGCATCAATTTGTTTCGCTGCCAGCGCAGCACTGGCGGCAGCAAAATCCAGGTTAATAATTTTGACATCACGTGGTGTTAAGCCCTGAGAATGGAGTGCAGTGACAAAAGATAATTCGGCGGCAGTACCACGAAATAATCCAATACGTTTCCCTTTTAAATCGGATAAACTGTGAATATTTTCACCTTTTGCCACGGCCAGATAATGGTCAATCCCACGCGAAGCCACCCCGATAACCCGGGTATCCAGCCCATGTGAACGACCGATAATGGCCGCAAAATCACCGAGATAGGCCATATCTATCTGGTGGCTGGCGAAACCTTCATTGATGGCAGGGCCGGCGCCCTTAATAAACAACCAGTGTACCGAGACTCCCTGTTGCCCCAACGCCTGCTCCAGCAACTTTTTCTGATAAATAACATCTACCAGCCCCCCTCCGGCAGGTTTATCTCCCGCACCAATATCTGAAACAGCAATGCGTATATCTTTGGCGGTAGCGGCGGAAATTGCCGCAGTAAATAATGTTGACAACACCAATGAATTAATTACTGCCTTTGCTGAACGAATATATTTCATGCAACCATCCGTTATTTAGAAATTATCCTGGCGATGATTTCTAAAGGATGCATTTGATATTGGCTAATATAAAAAATGAGTTTGTATATCTGAATATTATCTAAGTCAGTCACTGTAAGAGAATATAAGCCTATGCGTCTAATGGAAATAAACTATGTCAAATACGCATTAGCTATTGGGGGATTTATTCTACTAAATAACAGGAAAGTTAATTTCATAATTACCGGAGTACAGGAAATGGCGCAGATAATTAATGCCGGGGACAATGAGCTGAGAGAAGAAGTTTCTTCCACGGCCCCAACACCGACAAAACTGAGCGTATTTTCTGAGCGGGGACTGGCTCTGGCTGTTGCTGTCGGACTCCACGCTGCTATCTTACCCTGGCTGCTGACAAAATCACCGGAAGTACCACCCGTTTCCGCACCTCAGTCACTGCCGATGCAGATAGAGTTTACGATGGCAACTCCGGTGTCTGACACACCACCACCTTCCAGCGAATCTCAGCCAGACATTCCGCCTGAGACACAGACCACTCAGGTGGACGAGAATGCCAGCACACCGGCACCTGAGGCTAAAGTGGTGGAAAAAAAACCACCGCAGCCGGCAAAAGTAAAACCGCCAGTACGGCCATTATCTAAACCGAAACACGATAGCAGGCCGGTACACAAAGCGGCTCAAAAGCCGCTGACTCCGGTATCCCCGACCCATCCGGCAACCCAACCCGCTCCCAGTACCCGTGCTGTGCAATCATCTGCTGCCGCTACGGCAGTGACACCACCGATAGCCAATGCTGGATATTTGCATAATCCGGCGCCTGATTATCCGGAGAGTGCGATTGAGCGCGGACTGGAGGGCACGGTCCTGCTAAGGGTTTCGGTAAATGCTGCCGGGAAAGCCACAGAGGTTCAAATCTATCAATCCAGCGGCACCTCAGCACTGGATGACGCAGCACTACGCACGGTCCGGCGCTGGTCATTTGTTCCGGCCAAACGGGGCAGTGAGGCTGTCAGTGGCCAGGTCATTGTTCCTGTCGATTTTTCGCTTAATTCATAAGGTAATTTACATGATTTCACAAAACTTCAACCCTGCAACCCCTGAAGGTGGGGTGATTATTATCCTTGTGTTGTTTTCATTGTTCACCTGGACTATCGGGATACTCAAGTTATTGCAGTATCTGCGCCTGCAGCGACGTAACCGGCAGTTCCGTCATCTGTTCTGGCAGCAGGAGAATTTACATCAGTCAGTGGCACAAACACGCGCACCAGGCGCACTGGCTAATCTTGCTCAGGCGGCGATCGCTGCTCCTGAACGCCTGAAGAGCAGTCATACACTGGAGGCCCAGTTACCGGACAGAGTGGAGCGTGCTCTTTCTCAGCAGATCCTGCGTGAGCGGCGTACCCTGGAATCCGGACTGGCGGTACTGGCCAGTATTGGGACGACGTCACCTTTTATCGGTTTATTTGGAACCGTCTGGGGAATTATGGCCGCTTTGCACGATATTGGGTTATCCGGTTCCGCCAGCCTGGATACCGTTGCGGGACCTATCGGCAGTGCTCTGGTAGCTACCGGAATCGGTATTGCTGTGGCGGTACCTGCGGTGTTGATTTACAACTATTTTCAGCGTCGATTAAAACTGGCTGTGGCGGATATGGATGATTTTGCCCACGATATTTACAGTCTGATGCAGGCTCAGGGGTTTCGTGGGGCTGAGTTCTCTGCAGGGGAATTAAGGGGAGCAGCATAATGGCTTTTTCTTCTGGTAATTCAGATGACATCATGAGTGAAATGAACATCACTCCGCTGGTCGATGTGATGCTGGTACTACTGGTGGTGTTTATTGTTACGGCACCAATGCTGACCAAAGCCATTCCGGTGAATTTGCCGAAAACCAATGCGGTGGCACCGGCTAATCAGCCGGATCCGCTGATAGTCAGTCTGGATGGCAACAATCAGTTGTTTCTAAACAAACAGTCGATTGAACGCAGCGAGTTACTGGTTCGTCTGACAGAAGCTCAGACCCGCAATAAAGCGCAGGTAGTACAAATTCAGGCAGACACCGACGCTAATTATGGTGCAGTAGCAGGGTTGTTGGCAGATATTGAAAAGTCAGGTATTCATCATCTGGCATTACTGACACAGAAATAAATGATGCCAGAACTGAAACAATTTTTATTCAGACAGGGATGCCAGTGGTTGCTGCCGCTCGGCCTGTTGTTTTGCTGGTGGCAGGGCTCTATGCATGGTTGGATGTCGGAGCAGATATTGCCGTCGCCAGCCACCGTGCTGGGCACTGCGCAGGCCTTTATTCCACAGGATTTACTCGATCAACTGCCGGTGAGTTTATGGCGGCTGGCGATTGGCCTGAGCGGTGGCATTGTTACCGGCATTTTACTCGGCAGCCTTTTTGGCCTGAGTCACCGGACTAACCGCCTGTTAATGCCTTTATTTACGGTATTAGTGCAAATCCCGACACTGGCCTGGATTCCTCTGTTAATGTTATGGCTGGGAATTGGCGAAGCGCTCAAGCTGACAATTCTGATCAAAGCGGTAACCGTGCCTGTTGCAGTGTATATCAGTGCTGGTATCGGTGAGTTACCCCCAAAACTCAGGGAAATGGCGAATGTGCTCCGTTTACCTGCCAGGGTGTATCTGTGGCGGGTCGTGCTGCCGGCGTTATTGCCGTATCTGATGACCGGTATCCGGCTGGCTTTTTCTCAGGGCTGGGTCTCATTGATTGCTGTGGAGCTGCTGGCCTCCAGTGAGGGGTTAGGTTATCTGCTGGTGGAAAGCCGACAGCTGTTTATGCTCGATCAGGTGTATATCTGCGTCATTGTGATTGGGCTGTTGGGTTTTGTGGCAGAAAAAGGCCTGCAATGGCTGACTGACCGCTGGGTACACTGGCCTTCACCGGTGGCCGGTGCTATAACCTTACCGTCGGCGAAGCTGTTTGATCTGCATGGCTGGCTGCTAACCTGCGGTTTGTTGATGGTCTGGCAGGTCGCTTCGGGGGAAGGCTGGCTGAACAGTGCATTTTTCCCGGCACCGTCTCAGGTGGCGGAAACCCTGGCGGCTGGTTTTATCCACGGCCAGTTCAGTTTGGATCTGACAGCCAGCATTTTGCGGATGCTGCAAGGCTTTGCCATAGGCGCGGCAGCAGGGGGGCTGTGTGGACTGGCGAGCGGGGGCCTTCGTTGGGTTGACCGGTTGGTGACCCCGTTTTTTTCTGGTTTGCGCAGCGTGGCTATCTTTGCCTGGCTGCCATTAATTACCGCATGGTTTGGCCTGGGAGAAATGGCACGTCTGGCATTTATTGCCATCGCGAGTTTTTTTCCGGTGCTGCTGGCGACCCGCCAGGGGATGATTCTGCTTCCGCCGGTGCTGCTGGAAACCAGCAAAGTGTTGCGGCTACCACCGCTGTCAAAATTACGTTACCTGATTCTGCCCGGAATATTGCCTGAACTGTTCACCGGCCTGCGGCTGGGGATGATGCATGCCTGGGTCGGAACTACCGGGGCTGAGTACTTTATATCTTCAGGAGAAGGTATTGGCAGCATGATGATGCGTGCCCAGCAACTGATGGCGGCTGACCGTGTGATGGCCGGAATCGCACTGATTGCCGCAGTAGCGGCGGTTATTTCTTTCCTTATTCGCCGGCTGGAACAGAGGCTGATGCGTTGGCGTTATCAGTAATTAAATCAAGGGATCGCTATGACATTGCAGTTTCAGAACGTCAGTAAAATATTCAACGTAAATCAGCGACCGTTAAAAGTTCTGGATGATATTAACCTGACGCTGGATCCCGGAGAACTGGTGGCACTGATTGGTGCCAGTGGCTGTGGCAAATCGACATTACTCAGACTGGCCGCAGGACTTGAACCCGCAGAACAGGGCATGATTACCCTTAACGGCCAACTGGTTAACGGTATTCCGCCCCGGGTCAGTATGGTATTTCAGGAAGCACGGTTATTTCCGTGGCTGACAACATCACAAAATATCCGACTGGGAATGGAACAGATGCAGCTTACTGAGCCGCAAAAGCGCGAACAGATTGCCGGGGTCCTGGCAATGATGGGGCTGGAGAGATTCGCTGAAGCCTATCCGCATCAGTTATCTGGTGGGATGGCACAACGAGTAGCTATTGCCCGTGGTCTGGTGGCCCGACCGGAAATATTACTGCTCGATGAACCTTTTGCAGCACTGGATGCGTTGAAACGGGAACAACTTCAGGATGTGCTGGTTGATGTCCGACAGCAGAGGGCTCTGAGTATTCTGATGGTTACCCATGATGTTGAAGAGGCACTCTATCTGGCTGACCGGGTGGTTGTGATGGCTGCAAGTCCGGGGAGAATCCGCACCACCTTTCCTGTCACTCTGCCACAGCCACGCAGCCGTACCGACAGCGAATTACAACGGCAACGCCGCCAGCTCCATGAATTGTTATAATTTCAGGCCCATGGGCGGTTCTGACGGACACAATTGCCCACTGGTTTCCCTATAGAATTAAAAAAACTTGTCTGGCATTAAACGATATTAAAAAACGGCTGGCATGTCGCTGGCCGGAAAAAAACACACAAATAGTAGCCATCAATCATGCAGTTGAGATAACGCATCTTTCCGATTCTTACACTTCCCTGACATTTCATTTTTTTAACTTTAGTTAATCCAAAAAGAGTATTTGTTTTAGCAGGGAGGAATGAATAAAAGTAATTAAGAACAGTATTCAGTGCAGGTCCGTGGGAGAAGTTATTATGCCGGAACCAAAGGAACAGTATTTCAATGATCAAGGAGTTAACGACTGGCAACTGTCTGATGTTGTCAGTGAATTACGCCAGGTTCGCGAAGCATGGCGTGAGGAATATTTGCAGGGACGTTATCTGGATAAACGATTATTACCTTCCCGCACTAATATCAGTGAAATTACCGAAACCCTGTTTAAAGTATTATATCCGATGCGGCTCGGTACATCTGAAATCAAAAAAGAGGGTGAGGATTTTTATGTCGGTCATTTACTGGCAGTGTCTCTCGATAAACTGACCGAAGAAGCACAACTGGAATTGCATTATCAGTCCGCCGGAAAAGATATTGGTGTTTCTGATATTGCAGAGGTCGCGCAGCAACGTATCCGGCAATTCGCCAGCCGCTTACCGGCTATCCGTCAGCGTATTGATAAAGATATTTTTGCGGCCTGGCAGGGTGACCCTTCCGCCCGCAGTCTGGACGAAATCCTGCTCTGCTATCCGGGAATTCATGCAGTGATTCATTACCGGTTAGCCCATGAACTCTATGATCTGGGTCTGACATTGCTGGCGCGGATTATCACGGAAAAAGCACACAGTGAAACCGGTATTGATATTCATCCTGGCGCACAGATCGACAGCGGATTCTTTATCGATCACGGGACTGGAGTCGTGATTGGCGAAACCGCGATTATTGGTAAACGTGTTCGTTTATATCAGGCGGTAACTCTGGGGGCTAAACGCTTTTTAACTGATGATGACGGACAACTGAAAAAGAATTATCCGCGGCATCCGGTGATTGAAGATGATGTGGTGATTTATGCCGGAGCTACGCTGCTGGGACGAATAACTATTGGAGCCCGGTCCAGTATCGGCGGAAATATCTGGTTAACTCATGATGTTCCCCCTGACAGTAATGTTCGTCAGGCACAAGCCAGACAAAATAAATTTAATGATGGTGACGGTATTTAAATAGTAGCCGGATAAACATAGGGCGAATAAGGTAATCAGTATGGATCTGCTGGCGCTGGTGGGAAACACTCCGTTAATTTCATTGCCTGATTTTACCGAAGGGCTGGACGATATTACGTTGTATGGTAAGGCTGAATTTTTGAATCCCGGAGGTTCGGTTAAAGACAGGGCAGCTAAAGCCATGTTACTGGAAGGTATTTCCCGCGGTACCTTAACTCCCGGTAAAACTATTATTGATGCAACCAGCGGTAATACTGGCATCGCCTATGCAATGATCGGCGCGGCTCTGGGATATCCGGTGGAGTTGTATATGCCTCAGAACACCAGTATTGAGCGTAAGCAACTGATTCAACTCTACGGCGCCACTATTATTGAAACCGATCCGTTAGAAGGTTCTGACGGAGCTTACCTGGAAGTTCAGGTCAGAGTGGCGGCCGACCCACAACGCTATTTTTATCCGGATCAGTATAACAACCCCGTGAATCCGGCGTCGCACTATGCCAGCACTGGCCTGGAAATCTGGCAGCAGACAGGCCAGCGCGTGACTCACTTCATCACCGGTATGGGGACATCCGGCAGTTTTGTCGGCACGGCCCGGAGACTCAAATATGAAAACCCACAAATTCGTACCCTGGCGGTTCAGCCGGCGTCACCGTTTCATGGTATCGAGGGCACCAAACATATGGCGACCAGCCTCCGTCCGGGAATTCTTGATGACGGACTGATCGACGACGTAGTGACCGTTACCACCGAGGAAGCCTATGCCACCGCCAGACAACTGGTCAAACGCAACGGTATTCTGACAGGTATTTCCTCGGGAGCCAATGTGGCGGCGGCAGCCAGGCTGGCAGCCACCTTACCCCGTGGTTCAGTGGTGGTGACGTTGCTATGCGACACCGGTTCACGTTATTTGTCCGATGCTTTCTGGAGCCAGCAATCATGATTGAACTCAGCCACGAAACAGAACTGCAGATTCGGGAGGAAGGGGAAGCGACGTATCCGAATGAATGTTGTGGTGTGTTATTTGGTCACTTCACTGCCAGTGGCGATGCCAAAGTGACCGCCATCCTGCCGATTGAAAATGCCCGGGAAGCCGAAGCGCAATATAACCGCTTTGTAATCACCGCTGATGATTCGCTGCGTGCAGAGCGCGCGGCACAGAAGCTGGGTGTTGACGTGCTGGGTTTTTATCACTCGCACCCGGACCATCCGGCTATTCCGTCGGAATATGACCGGCAACACGCGCTGCCATTTTATGCCTACATCATTGTGGCGGTAGCCAACGGCCAGGCCAGAGAACTGACAAGTTGGCGGCTCAGTAATGACCGCAAGCTATTTACTCAGGAAGAGGTGCAGGTCGTGTAACGCACGCTGCAACTGACACCGAATTAACGAGAGACTAACACTATGGCAGCAACCCTGTTTATACCTACCGCATTACGCGTCTTTACCGATGGCCAGGGCAAAATCAGCCTGCAAGGCAATACCGTCGGGGAGCTTATCGCCGCGCTGGCCGGGCGTTATCCGGATATTTCACAGCATTTGTATGACGACACCGGTGAGTTACGCTCATTTATCAATCTGTATGTCGGCGAAACTAATATTCGGACTTCCGGTGGCCTGAGCACTCCGGTCGGCGAGGGTGTTGAAGTCCTGCTGGTGCCTGCTATTGCCGGAGGAAGCGGGGCTAACTCATGAGCCGCACCGCACTGATTCCCGACTCGCGTCTGACTGAGCTTTCTCATGCAGAAATAGCCCGCTACAGCCGCCATCTGCTGCTGCCTGAAATTGGTCTCACGGGGCAACAACGGCTGAAAGCTGCACGGGTATTGCTGGTGGGGACCGGTGGACTGGGCGCCCCGGTCGCGTTGTATCTTGCCGCCGCCGGGGTAGGAACACTAGGGATTGTGGATTTTGATTTTGTCGAGGTCTCCAACCTGCAACGTCAGATCATCCATACCACCAAAGATATTGATCGCCCTAAAGTCGCTTCGGCCAAAGACAAGATTAAAGCGATTAACCCGGATATTCATGTTGAGACCTACAACCTTCAACTCAGCAGCCAGAATGCCGCTGACATTATTGCTAACTACGACATTGTGGTGGACGGTACCGATAACTATCCGACCCGGTATCTGATTAATGATGCTTGTGTGCTGGCCGGTAAACCGGTGGTCTACGGCTCTATTTTCCAGTTCGAGGGACAGGCGAGTGTGTTTCATGCACCGCTTGGTCCTTGCTATCGCTGCCTCTATCCTGAGCCGCCTCCGCCGGGGCTGGTACCTTCCTGTGCGGAAGGCGGGGTGCTCGGCGTGCTGCCCGGAATTATCGGCACCATTCAGGCAGCGGAGACCATCAAGCTGATTGTAGGCAGTGAGGATACCCTGACAGGACGCTTATTACTGCTGGATGTCTGGACCATGAAACAACGTCAGTTGCGTCTGGAAAAAGATCGCAACTGTCCGATATGTGGCGAGCATCCGTCAATCCATGAACTGATTGATTATGAAGAGTTTTGTGGGCTGAAACCGACGGAGCAGGAAAAGCCGGTGGAAACTGTCACCGCCAGCGAACTTAAGCAATGGCTGGATGAGGATAAACCGCTACAGCTGATTGATATTCGTGAACCACATGAACGGGCTATCGCTAAATTCCCCGGAGCCAGAGTGATACCGCTGGGGCAGATTGTCCGCAGAATCAATGAATTTGACCCTGAAATTGATACGGTTTTTCTGTGCAAGATCGGTCAGCGCAGCATTTTCGCCATTCGTGCGCTGGAAAATGCCGGTTATCAGGGCCGTATGCTGAATTTAAAAGATGGAATTAATGCCTGGGCAAGGGATATCGACACCCGCCTGCCACGGTACTGACAAAACCCCCACTTATTGATAAACAAGAAGGTATAACATGGCAGAAAAAAAAGGTATCAACGCACTAGGACGTGATGCAGCGTATCAGTTGGCCAATGTCACTAAAACTGCACCGCAGTTTGCCTCTATTACCCCGCGGTGGATCACTCATTTCCTGGATTTTAAAGGACTGGAAACCGGCATTTACCGGGTAAATAAAGTGGTGGAAGGGGAGACACCGCTGGATGTGTTGTGCAGCCAGGACCCGTCTAAAGTGACAATCCCTCAGGGTTATCTGGACTATCAGACAGAGCCGCGTGAATACCAACTGGACTCTATTGCCACCATTATCAATGTGGATACCAAAGTCTCTGATCTTTACAGCTCGCCTTTTGATCAGGCCTCAGAGCAAATTAATCTGGCGATTGAAAGCCTGCGTGAACGCCAGGAAAGCCAGCTAATTAATAATGACGAGTATGGCCTGTTAAAAAATATTGCTGACTCACAGCGTATTCAGACCCGCAACGGACGTCCGACCCCGGATGATCTGGACGAGCTGTTATCCAAAGTGTGGAAGGAACCCTCATTTTTCCTTGCTCATCCACGTGCGATTGCCGCGTTCCAGCGTGAAGCGACCCGACGTGGTGTGCCGCCAGTCACCGTCAATCTTAACGGCGGTACCTTTATTCTGTGGCGTGGTATCCCCTTGATCCCTTCCGATAAGCTGTTTGTTGATGGACTGAAAAATCCAAAAGGTCAGGGCGGGAAAACCAATATTCTGCTGGTTCGTTCTGGCGAGCATAAACGCGGGGTCGTCAGCCTGTATCAGACCGGTCTGCCTAACGAGCAATCCCGTGGATTGTCAGTTCGTTTCCGCGGAATTGATGATAATGGCGTGGCTTCTTATCTGCTCTCACTCTATTGCTCAGCAGCGATCCTGGCGGATGACGCGATTGCTGTGCTGGAAGATGTGGAAGTAGGTGAATATTATGACTACCAATAATCCTTTTTCTTCTCCGCGTGCTGTTGCTGGCATCGGCGCCGGCTGGCCGGATTCTCCGGCACAGGCACCCTCGGCGCGGGATTACGGTTTGCCGGATGCAGAGGATTTACGAGGCTTTCCCGGATCACGCTCAGTGAGCCGTCCGGCGGCAGATTCCTCCTTTTCACCACAAGTGGTAGCGCTGGGGCAGGAGCGTTCTGCGGGTATCGGGCAGCCTTCCGTCGGATACACAGCGTCGTCGCATACTCCGGGATTATCGGCCCGGGTCGGGCAGGTGCCGGTCGAACGGATCCGCGCAGATTTTCCGATTCTCTCTGAGCAGGTAGACGGAAAGCCGCTGGTCTGGCTTGATAATGCGGCGACTACCCAACGGCCACGTCAGGTTATTGACCGTATCAGCCATTTTTATCTGCATGAGAATTCGAATATTCACCGTGCAGCGCATGCCCTTGCGGCCCGTTCAACTGATGCGTATGAAGCAGCCCGTGATAAAATCGCCCGCTTTATTGGGGCTCCCGGCCCTGAAAATATCATTTTTGTGCGCGGAACCACCGAAGGTTTTAACCTGATTGCCCACAGCTATGTCAAGCCGTTGCTGCGTCCGGGGGATGAAATCATCCTGACCTTGCTGGAACATCATGCCAATATTGTTCCCTGGCAACTGATTGCTCAGGAGACGGGTGCGGTGCTGCGTGTGGCACCGGTCGATGAGCACGGGCAAATCATTATTGAACAGTATATAGCGCTGTTTAATGAGAAGACGCGGTTTGTGTCGGCAACTCATGTATCAAATGCCCTTGGAACGGTCACTCCGGTGCAGGAACTGGTCGCTATCGCCCACCGCTTTGGGGTGCGTATTGCGATTGATGGTGCTCAGTCAATCTCTCATATCCCACTGAATGTCAGTACTCTGGATGCCGATTTCTTTGTGTTCTCAGGGCACAAAATCTTTGGCCCCACCGGCATCGGGGTGGTCTATGGCAAGCAGGAGGTGTTGGAAGAAGCGCGGCCTTATCAGGGCGGCGGTAATATGATTGCCGATGTGACTTTTGAAGTGACACGTTATCAGCCAGCACCGAATAAGTTTGAAGCAGGTACCGGCAATATTGCCGATGCCGTCGGGTTAGGGGCTGCGATAGATTATGTCACAACGCTGGGTATCGAAAATATTGCCCAATATGAGCATGCGCTGCTGGAATACGGTATCGAAAAGCTGTCGCGGATCCCTGGTCTGGTTCTGGTAGGGACGGCGGCTCAGAAAACCAGCGTACTCTCTTTTGTTCTCGAAGGGCATGAAAATGAGGCGGTGGGGCGCTTCCTCAGTCAGTCCGGGATAGCCGTGCGCGCCGGACACCATTGCGCCCAGCCAATCCTGCGTCATTTCGGTTACGAAGGTACCGTGCGGCCTTCACTGGCGTTCTATAACACCCCACAGGAAGTGGATTTTCTGGCAGAGCAAATCGCCCTTTTTGCAGGGCGGAGAGGCTGGTATCCGGCTAAGTGAATGGTGGAGACCTGATACCCTTTGGGGCGGATTGACAACCTGTTAATCCGCCTCCGGGTTTTACAGAACGGTATTGCCATAATGCAGCGGGTTGTCCAGTACATGAGCAATGGTTTGCAGGTTTTCGGCGCACATCTCTCTTGACCATGATCCCCCTAAGCAGATCCTTAATGCATCAGGTGGATTATTATCGGTGCAGAATGCAGCACTGGAGACAGCACTTACCCCCTGTTCACGTAATTTCACCGCAATCTCTCCCGGATTCCACTGGAAGTGACGGGGAAGCTGTAACCACAAGTGAAATCCCTGTACTGAGGCCGAATATGAAAAATTGGTGAGTATTTCGGCGGCCATTTTCTGGCGAATTGTGGATTCTGCCCGCACAGATTCCAGCACTCTGTCGGCAGTTCCGTCTTTAATCCAGTGTGCTGCCAGCGCTGAGGTGATTGGGCTGGACATCACATTCAATGCGCGCAGTGCCCCGGCCAATAGTTGTGCATTTCTCCGACCGGGGCATTTGACGAATCCGGTACGTAAGCCGGGACCAAAACATTTCGACATGCCGGTGATATACCAGGTCAGCTCTGGTAACAGTTCGCTGAATGATGCAATTCGCCCGGTGGAGAGTGCTGCATAAGCCTCATCTTCGATCACCGGAATGCTGTATCGGGCGGCTATATCAGCCAGCGCTTCTCTGCGCCGTAGCGGTAAAGTCAGGGTGGTCGGGTTTTGAATGGTCGGATTGATATACAATGCGCTGATATTTCCGGCCTGACACTGATGTTCGAACGCCCGTGGCAGTGGGCCATCATCGTCGCAGGGTACTGATTGCAGCGTGATATTTAACTGACTGGCAATCGCCTTCATCCCGGGATAGATAAGGTTACTGACACATACGCTGCCGCCTTTACGACATAACAACGTCATCAGTCCGACTAATGCACTGTGAATCCCCGGAGTGACCAGCACTTCATCAATATTCACCTTCGGCAGTTGCTTCTCCAGCCAGACCCCGGCCATGGTCTTTTCATCGGCCTGTCCGCCAAAGTCCTGATAACGCAGCAACTCAACGATATTACGCTGATTAAACAGGTTGATGGCTCCATCACTGATAGCCCGGGCCAGCTCTGCACCGGGTTCGATGGGGGAGTTCATGGTCATTTCGTAACTGCTGCCACTGCTCAGGGGATAGGCAGGGACTTTTCCGCGGATATAACTGCCCATACCGGGCCGCGAATCAATCAACCCACGACGTTTGGCTTCTGCATAACCGCGGGTTGCGGTGGTGTAGTTAATGGATAACGCGGTGGCCAGTTCACGCAGTGGCGGTAACCGGTCTCGAGGCTGGAATTCTCCGCTATTGATGCCATCCGAAATAATGTCAGCGATTAACAAATAGGCCGGACGTGGGGTATTCATTTGAGAGTGAGACTGCCAGCGTCCACAGAGTTTTTTCAGCATAAACTGGTTCCGTCATAGCTTATTTAACGGACACTATTCCTCCAATTTTTCCGGAATGCAATCATCTTATTTTTGATTGCATGATTGATTGCATATTGATTTTTATTGTGTGTATTTTTGGTGCAAAACAGCATCAATAAGGTGCATAAATCGCTGGGTTAAGTGAGTCGCTTGCCTGTCCGGAGCAAACTTTTGCCGTAGCTTAAAAAAAAATTGAGCAGAAAGTGAGCGGTTGATTGGCGTTTGATTGCATGGGGGTGATTTACTGATGGCACGGTGCTTGCTCATTTCATTGAGTGTTAACGCGGACTGACCCATTGCAGGGAATCAGTCTTTAACGTTAGATAACCGGAGAAATGTGCTATGCCGAAAATAACTTTACCTGCTCATCAGACTGGCGATTTTTTTGTTGATTACGAAGAAAAGGTGTTTGAAGACGTCAAAGCGGAACCCGGCCAGAAAGCGCTGGTTACTTTCCATACCGTCGCTTTTGAAGGCTCTATCGGGCTGGTCAATATGCTGCAGGCGACCCGGCTGCAGCGAAAAGGATTTGAAACCTCAATTCTGCTGTACGGGCCGGGAGTGCTGTTGGGCGTACAACGTGGTTTCCCTACTCTGGGAGCTGAGGCTTTCCCCGGAAATCAGAACTATGCCAATCAGTTGACAAAATTTATGTCGGAAGGAGGCAAAGTGTATGCCTGCCGTTTTGCACTGCAGGCACTGTACGGCCATGGCGAACCTTCATTACTGGAAGGTGTAAGACCAATCAATCCATTGGATGTGATGGATCTTAAACTCCTGCACATCCGCGACCATGCGGTCATTATCGATACCTGGACTATGTAAGCGGAGGCGCATCATGGCTGAATCCCGCATTATTCGTGCTGCCGCAGCCCAGATTGCGCCTGACCTTCACGAGGCCAGCAAAACGCTGGCCAAAGTGCTGGACGCAATTGATGAGGCCGCAGACAAAGGCGCGGAAATAATCGTCTTTCCCGAAACTTTTGTGCCTTATTACCCCTATTTCTCTTTTATTACTCCGGCAATGACCGCCGGGGCTGCTCATCTGAAACTCTACGATCAGGCGGTGGTAGTGCCGGGAGCCATCACTCATGCGGTCAGTGAACGGGCACGGTTACGCAATATGGTGGTGGTGCTCGGGGTTAATGAGCGGGACCACGGCACCTTGTATAACACTCAGTTGGTGTTTGATGCCAGCGGGGAGCTGGTTTTGAAGCGCCGTAAAATTACACCGACCTATCATGAAAGGATGATCTGGGGACAGGGGGATGGCGCTGGCCTGAAAACTGTCGCTACCCGTGTCGGACAGGTCGGCGCATTGGCCTGTTGGGAGCATTACAACCCGCTGGCGCGTTACAGCCTGATGGCGCAACACGAAGAGATTCATTGCAGTCAGTTTCCGGGATCGCTGGTGGGGCCCATTTTTGCAGAACAGATGGAAGTGACCATCAGACATCATGCGCTGGAGTCGGGCTGTTTCGTGATTAATGCCACTGGCTGGCTGACAGAACAACAGATTAATGAACTGACTACGGACCCTGCTTTGCAGAAAGGTCTGCGTGGCGGCTGCCATACCGCAATCATCTCTCCGGAAGGGCGACATCTGGTACCCCCCCTGACCGAAGGAGAAGGCATTCTGATTGCTGATATGGACATGGCGTTGATTACCAAGCGTAAACGAATGATGGATTCAGTCGGTCACTATGCCCGTCCGGAGCTGCTCAGCCTACAGCTGGAGGATACCCCGTCCCGTTATATGGTGACCCGTCATGCCGATATGCACACTGAAGGAGAGAGAGATGCAGAATCTTCCGTTCAATCGTCAGCAACTGATTACTGAATTGCTTACCCGGGGGGTTCAGGTGGTGAACCCGCGTCAGGAACATGTCAGTCGCCACGGGGGAGCTGGCCCGTCTGATCATCAGGCGATGGACATTGATGGCGTGACCGTCATGGTGCCGGTGTATACCCATTCGGCGCATCGTTCACCATGGCAGGTCAGACATGAAGACTCAGGTGCCACACAGCTTTACAACCTGAGTATACCGGTCAGAGAGATCAAAATTGCATCAAAACCGCGCTTCTACGAGCGACAGACCGCAGAGGGTATCCCGTATTCGCAGATAGCTACTTTGCACGGTACCGATGTGCTGGCGACGACCGTGTTACAGACCTGCATTCGCTACGAAAACCGTGCAAAAGCCTGCCAGTTCTGTGCCATCGGACAGTCACTGGCGGCCGGCACCACCATAGCCAGGAAAACCCCTCAACAACTGGCCGAAGTGGCGAAAGCAGCGGTAGAGCTCGACGGGGTAAAACATATGGTAATGACCACCGGAACTCCGTCGGGGAGCGACCGTGGTGCACGCATTCTTGAAGAAAGTGCCATTGCCATCAAGGCGGCAGTCGATCTTCCCTTGCAGGGGCAGTGTGAGCCGCCCGGGGACCACCGATGGTTTCGGCGGCTAAAAGAGGCAGGTATCGATGCTCTGGGGATGCATCTGGAAGCAGTGACTCCGGAGGTCCGGGCCAGAATTATGCCGGGTAAAGCGCAGGTCAGTGTCGGGCAGTATCTGGAAGCCTTCGCCGGCGCTGTCGATGTGTTTGGTCGTGGTCAGGTGAGTACCTATATCCTGGCCGGTCTGGGAGACAGCGCCGATTCAATTCTGTCGATATCTGAACAACTGATTGAACTAGGGGTGTATCCGTTCGTAGTGCCGTTTGTACCGATCAGTGGCACTCCGCTGGAACACCATCCTGCGCCGGACAGCGCATTTATGACATCCGTGCTGCAGCCCCTGGGACAAATGTTGAGTACGGCCGGTCTTCGCTCAGCCGATATCAAAGCCGGGTGTGGTCGTTGCGGTGCCTGTTCATCCCTTTCTTCCTTTGAACAAACTCTGGCCTGAGGAACGGATATGAACGCTTACTCCGGGTACACGATTAAATGGGTCACATTGCCCTGGGAACGCCGGCAGGCGTATGAGCTTCGCCAGCGGGTTTTTTGTCAGGAACAGGGGTTGTTCAGCGGTAATGATCTCGACGATATCGATGAGCACGCACATTTACTGGTTGCGCTGGGCAGTAATGGCGGGTGGCACGAGGAGGTGGTCGGCACCGTCCGGATTCATCAGCTTTCTCCTGAGGTCTGGATAGGCTCCCGGCTGGCGGTAGACCATCGCTACCGTCGCCAGGGACAATTGGGGCCGACACTGATACGGCTGGCAGTGTGTAGTGCTCATGCGCTGGGTTGCCAGGCATTTTATGCCAGGGTTCAGCATCAGAATGAGCCGTTGTTTCGGCGGATGCACTGGCAAACGCTGGACTGGCTGGAACTGCGTGGTGTGCGGCATGCCAGTATGCAGGCTGATCTGAGCTTCTATCCGCCCTGCGATGACCCGTTCAGTGGCATGGTTATCAGCAGTAGGGGCACCCGGCGTCAGGTATCGCAGAACGATTTTATTGCAGGAGCGTGCCTGTGAGTGATGAGTTAACCACACTGATCAGCCGACTGCATTCGTTCAGCGGCATTGCCCATAAACGTGATATCCAGCAGGTTGCGCAGCAACTGCGTGGGGCCTGGCCCAATGCATATCCCAACGGGGATGACTGCGCTCTGATTCCTGATGGTCACGGTTTTAAATTGCTGGCAATGGAGGGGTTTATTAATCGCTTTGTCGCCGAAGATCCGTGGTTTGCCGGCTGGTGCGGAATTATGGTGAATCTGAGTGATATCGCCGCCATGGGCGGACGACCGCTGGCCGTGGTCAATGCATTATGGGACGACAGCTTACCGCATGCTGAACAGATACTACAGGGAATGGCCGCCGCTTCCCGCGCGTATCAGGTGCCGGTGGTGGGGGGGCATACCAACCTGCACAGTGAACAGCCTCAGCTGGCAGTAGCGATTCTGGGGGAAACCCAACATCCGCTCAGCAGTTTTAGTGTCCGTCCCGGGCAATCATTATTGGTGGCGGTCAATCTGCAGGGGCGCTGGCATCCACCGGGGCTGAACTGGGACGCTGCATCAGAGGCTGAACCGGCCGCATTGCGTAAAGCTCTTGCTTTACTCCCTTCGCTGGCAGAACGAGGGCTGATTCAGGCGGCAAAAGATATCAGCCAGGCGGGGCTGGCGGGCACGTTGGTGATGATGCTGGAAAGCGGCGGGCTGGGTGCAGAGTTGAATCTGGACGATATTCCACGACCAGAACAGGTAACAACGGAGCAGTGGCTGTGTGCGTTTCCGAGCTTTGGTTTTTTAATGGCGGTTGACTCGTCAGACTGCGCAGAGGTTCTGCGGAATTTTACTGACAACGGCATCAGCTGTGCTGTGGCAGGGCATTTTACCGCTGAACCGCAGCTCATTATGCATTATCAGCAGCAGAGTGCCTGCTACTGGGATATCAGTAAACAGCCATTAACCGGCATGTCGAATCACTAACAGGAGCGAATTATGCCTGCAATGAATTTTATTGTTTGCTGGCCTGACGGCAGCAAAGACATCTGTTATTCACCATCCACGGCGATCAGCAATCACCTGCAGACCGGACATGACTATCGCGTAGAAGAGTTTGTTCTGCTGGCTACCAGGGCGCTGGATGAAGCCAGTGAGCGGGTAAAGGCGAAATTTGGTTATTACTGTTCGTCAGCCATGGACCAGTCTGCAGCCATCACCCTGAAAGCCAGACAGTTTTCGGCAGAGCAAACCGTCATCGTTGAAAGTATTCACGCCGCAGAGGCCTGATACCAGGTAACCACATCATGAATAAAAACTATTATCCTGTCGTCATTATTGGCGGCGGTCAGGCCGGTCTTGCCATGAGCTGGCATCTGACTCAGAAAAAGATTCATCATATCGTGCTGGAACGCTATCAACTGGCCTGGGCGTGGCGTCATCAGCGCTGGGAAAATTTTTGCCTGGTTACCCCTAACTGGCAATGTAAACTGCCGGGATTTCCGTATGACGGAACGCAACCCCACGGATTTATGTTGCGTGATGAAATCGTTGATTATATAGCCCGCTATGCACAAAGCTTTGGTGCTCCGATAAGAGAGGGGGTCAATGTAGAGCGAGTTACCCGCCAGGGTGAGGAGTTTATTCTTCAGACATCTGCCGGTGAGTTTTCCTCCGGTCAGGTGGTGGTAGCCGTCGGTAATTATCATCGCCCGCGCTTTCCTGAGATTTCGGCCAACCTGCCGCAGCATATTGTGCAGGTACATTCGGCAGAATATAAATCGTCCCGCCAGTTGCCGGAAGGTGAGGTGTTGGTGGTTGGCTCGGCACAATCTGGCGCACAAATCGCAGAGGACCTGCACCTGGAAGGCCGAAAAGTCCATCTGTGTGTCGGCAGTGCGCCACGGGTGGCCCGTTTTTACCGGGGCCGGGACGTGGTGGACTGGCTGGATGATATGGGCCATTACCGTCTCACGGTGGATGATCACCCGTTAGGTGAGGATGCCCGCAGGAAAACTAACCATTATGTGACCGGACGTGATGGTGGACGGGATATCGATCTACGGGCATTTGCACTGCAGGGGATGCAGTTGTATGGGCGGTTGCTGGATTATCAGAATGGCAGGCTCATTACGGCAGATGATCTGCGCACCAGCCTGGATAACGCCGATGCAACCTCAGCAAAAATTAAACACAGCATCGATGAATGGATTACCCGCCAGCAGATAACAGCCCCGCAAGAAGCAGCCTACCAGCCGGTCTGGCAGCCGGAAAATACCCCGCGATATATTGATACTGCGAACCTCAGTGCCATTGTCTGGGCTGTCGGCTTCCATACCGATTTTAGCTGGATTGACCTGCCTGCCTTCGATGACAAAGGCTACCCGCAACATGCCCGGGGAGTGTCTGCTGAACCCGGGCTCTATTTTCTGGGGCTTCCCTGGTTATGGACCTGGGGATCCGGGCGGTTCGAAGGTGTCGGAGAGGATGCGGGCTGGCTGATGCAGGCCATTGAAGGCTATTTTCAGTCGCAATCTCAACCGGGGGAAGATTATGCCAGACAACGCGCCTGAAGATAAATTTGGTCAGCAATTCTGGGCACAACAGGCTCAGAACCTGGACTGGCAGCAACCTTTTCAACATGTGCTGGAAAGCGTTGACGGCGGACCTCGTCACCGGTGGTTTGGTGGGGGTAAAACCAGTCTTTGCCATAATGCCCTCGATCGCCATCTGGTGGATCGTGGGGAAAAAACGGCGATTATCCACCGTGATTATCAGGGGCTGACACAGCAGCTTAGTTACCGTGAGTTATGGCTGCAGGTGAATGCCTTAAGCTGCCTGATGTCAGAGGGGGGGCTCCGGCCGGGGGATCGGGTATTGATTGTTTTGCCGGTAATGCCGCTGGCAGTGGCCGCGATGTTGGCCTGTAGCCGGCTGGCGGCAATACATGTCGTGGTCTATTCCACCATCAGTAGTGAAGCTTTGTCACAGCGCATCCGGGCCTGCCAGCCATCGTTAGTGTTGTTTCACAGCGAGAGTCGTGGTCGTAATCTGCTACCGGATATTCCCTCTGTGGGGCCAGAAATCCGGGTGACCGATACCGCGTCTGCGGAATTCAGACAACAACTAGCGGCTTACCACGGGCAGATTATCCCCTGTCAGTGGGTGGAATCATCGACGCCTTCACATTTGTTATTTACTTCCGGCACCACCGGCGAACCGAAAGGGATTGTCCGTGATACCGGTGGTTATGCGGTTGCTCTGCTGGCCAGCCTGCAACATCTGTTCCGGCTGGAAAACGACGAAATTATATTTACCAGTGCAGATATCGGTTGGGTGACCGGACACAGTTATGGCGTTTACGCCCCGTTGCTGGCAGGCGCCACCACCGTGCTGTGCGAAAGCAGTGAACATAATATGCCAGGACAAAGCTGGTGGCGAATGGTAGAGGAACTGGGTATTACCCGGATGCTGACGATTGCAGGGGCTATCCGGCTGGCACGTCAGCAGGGTGTGCCACATGCCAGTCTGGCATCATTACGCAGCCTGTATCTGGCGGGAGAACCGCTGGACCAGGCCACCTGCGACTGGGTGACTGACCAGCTACAGGTACCGTGCGAAAATCATTACTGGCAAACGGAGTCTGGCTGGCCGTTAATGGCGGGACAGGGAAGGGCACTGAATCCGGTGTTTTCGCGGTCGGTCACGGTAATTAATCCGCAAAATGGTGCCTGCTGCGCAGCCGGCGAACCCGGCATGCTGGTGGTCAACCATACACTGGGGCCCGGCGGCATGCTGACATTGTGGCAGGATGACCGGCAGCATGATCAGTATTACTGGCTGCAACGCGATAATGGCTGGAATTATGCGACCCATGATTGTGCCTTATGGGACGGGCAGCAGGTGATTATTCAGGGGCGGCTGGATGATGTGGTTAATATCGGCGGTAAACGTTTGTCGGCCTCTGAAGTCGAGAGTGCTGTTGCTGGTATTGCCGAAATCTCCGAAATTGTTGCAACAAAGACCCCCCACCCTCTGCTGGGAGAGATGATTGTGGTGTATGTCGTTACCTGTGGTCAGAGTACCCGTGAGCAGCAACAGCTGAAAAAAACTATCAGGGAGCGGATAACCAGCCGCTGTGGCCGACATGCCTTGCCGAGGAAAATTTATTTCCGCCAGTCACTGCCAAAAACCTTCTCCGGCAAGTATCTGCGACGACAGCTTCAGGCGTGATATGTCATTTTCTGCGGGTACATGTCCCCTGGCGGTCAGGGAAGGCAACTCACGTCTTCCCGAATAATGTTTGTGGCTCAGGTGATTATCAGGGTGGGAGACAACCTTTACTGCGGTGAAATACCGCTTCGCTCAATAAAGTTCTGCCTGGTCATCTTTGTCTGCTATGGGAGAAGAACGGAGTGAAGAGCCCGGTTGTGGCCAGGCTCAGAGATCATATGAGGCAGAAGTTCTGTCAGTAGTAATGACTGAAGGATGGGTATCAACCATGGCAGGAAGGTGCACAGCTGTTATTGTCTGGCAGACTGTGCACCCGTGTTACCCTTTACGGATCCTTATTTTCACCTTTCGGCGGATAATCAGCCCGGACCTGTTTTACCTGCTGTTCGGTGACTTCTGGTGCCTTATTACCCCAACTATTGCGGATAAAGTTACTTAAATCGGCGACCTGTTTATCCGATAAACGCCAGCCGAAGCCAGGCATCGCCAGTGCTGACGGAGCCTCTGGTGTCGCAGGCAGGCGGCTGCCGTCCAGAATCAGATGAATCACGGACACCGGATTGTCAGCCAGCACTGTCGGATTATCGGCCATCGCAGGGAAGACATTTTTAACACCTTTACCACTGGTCTGGTGACAGGCTGAACAGTTATCTACATACAGTTGCGCACCCGGGGTAGGGTTCTCACCACGGGCCAGCATGTCCGCTGTCTGTGATGATTCCGTGTATGATGACTTAGATTCCTGACCCGCTGGCAGTGATTTGATATAGGCAGCTATGGCCGCCAAATCGGCATCGCTCATCTTGCTGGTGCTTTTCGCCACAACCTCGGCCATTGGCTGACCCACGACAGTGTGGCGAGTGTTATGTCCGGTACGCAGGGTGTCGATAATATCCTGTTCCGTCCAGTTACCCAGCCCGTCGGCTTTATCACCGCGCAGATTTACTGCCAGCCAGCCGTCAATCACCTGACCCCCGGCGAGATACTGCTGTCCTGAGTCATCCAGCGCTTTTTCCTGCAGTGTACTGGCGCGAGGAGTGTGACAGGTACCGCAATGGCCCAGCCCCTGAACCAGATAAGCGCCGCGGGCCAGGCTGGCACTCTGGTACTTATCTGCTGTAAAGCCGGTGTCAGCCGGATCCGGTGCAAACATTTTCCGCCACACGGCCAGTGGCAGGCGCATAGAGAGCGGCCATGGGATATCGCTCGCCCGGTTCTGCTGGCTGACCGGTTTAACCCCATGCATAAACCAGGCATATAACGCCCGCACATCATCATCAGTGATTTTTGCATAGGACGGATAAGGCATGGCCGGATACAGGGTATCGCCATTCGGCAAAATGCCGTGACGAACCGCACGCTCAAAATCATCCAGCGAATAATCGCCAATCCCGGTCTGTTTGTCCGGGGTGATATTGGTGGTGTAAATAACGCCGATAGGGCTGCGAATAGGCAGTCCTCCGGCCAGCGTTTTACCGCCAGGCTGAGTGTGGCAGGCCGCACAGTCACCTGCAGTCGCCAGATACTGACCCTGGCTGATAAGTGACGCCATCTGTGGACTGTTATCAGCAGGTAACGGCGACAGCGATGCTGTTTTTGTCGGCCACAGAGCGTAAGCCAGCAGGATAATGGCCAACACCAGTATGACAGCGATGATACCTTTAATAGCTTTCATCTGTACTGGCTCCTATGCCTGGACCAACGGACCGGGGTTTTTAAGGTATTGTTCACGGATGGCGGTGGCAGCCCAGTAGGCCAGCCCTCCCACCAGACCGGTCGGGTTGTAACCATTATTCTGTGGAAAGGCGTTGGCGCCGATAGCAAACACGTTCGGCACATCCCACGATTGCAGATAACGGTTCAGTGCCGATTTTTTCGGATCACTGCCCATTACTGCGCCGCCACAGGTATGAGTACTTTGATATTTGGTGATGTCGTAATGAGCACCGTCTTTTTTGGCATCACTGGTAATCGCCTTAGGATTGAGCACCTGACACATATCCACCGCCTTGCCGACCAGGAATTGTGAGGCCTTGATTTCGTTCGGTTGCCAGTCGAAAGTCATCCGAAGTAAAGGCCGGCCAAAACCATCTTTCCAGGTAGGATCCAGACTGAGATAGTTTTGCTGATAAGACATACAGGCCCCCTGGACTTCGTAATAGAACGAATGGCGGAAACTTTCAGAAGCCGCTTTTTTCCAGGCGGAACCCCAGGCGGGAGTGCCTTTGGGTACTGCAACACCACGCACCGGACCATTGCCCGGCTGTCTTGCCCAGATGATACCGCCACCGACAAATCCGGCTTGCGCATTATTCAACTGATTACCGTTAAGGTCATCCATCGTGGTGCCGGAGCCACCGATGCCGATAAAGCCGTTGGCCTGCACACTTTGGTCATAGAACATCATGACCCGGTTCAGGTTCTGGTAGGAGTAGTTGCGGCCAACGGTCCCTTCATTACTGATGGGATCGTAAGGTTTACCAATCTGTGACAGCAACATCAGATGAACGTTATACAGTGAGAAAGCACACAACAGTACCAGATCAGCAGGTTGCTCGGTTTCCTGTCCGTTACTGTCCAGATAGGTCACTCCGGTGGCTTTTTTCCCGTCGCTGCTCAGGTTCACTTTCAGGACCTGCGCATGGGTGCGTAATTCGAAGTTTTTACGCAGGCGCAGGACCGGCATTATACAAACGTTCGGGCTGGCTTTTGAGTAGTTAAGACAACCATAATCGCTGCAAAAGCCGCAGGCATTGCAGGGACCCATCTGACAGCCATAGGGGTTAACGTAAGGACCCGCCGCGTTAGATGCCGGAATAGGATAGGGGTGATAACCCTTCTCTCTGGCCGCTTTATAGAACCACTCAGCACCAAGGTAATTGGGGTTGGGACCCAATGGATACTCACCACTGCGTGAGCCTTCGAACGGATTTCCCCCCGGCTGTACGACGCCGCGAATCACTCCCGCTTTCCCTGAGGTACCGCAAACCTTTTCAAACATATCGAGATGGGGTTCCAGCTCATCGTAGCTCACCGGAAAATCGTCAATGGTCATATCTGACGGGATAAAGGATTTGCCATAACGCTCTTCCAGATTACTGCGCAACCGCAGGTCTTCAGGCAACGGGCGGAAATGACAACCAGACCAGTGACTACCGGCTCCGCCCACCCCGGTACCGGGTTTAAATGAACCCATCTGACGGTAAGGAACCGCAACTGACTGAGTATTGTGGCGAACGGTGACGGTTTCCTGGTGAAGGCTTTGCAGATAGCGGCGATGCACCGAACCCTGTAATTCATCTACCACCCCGGGGTAAGCAAAATCTGGTTCTGTATCACGATCTGCTCCACGCTCCAGGGCCACTACCGATAAACCAGCATCGGTCATCTCTTTCGCCATAATGGCGCCTGTCCATCCCATCCCTACGATCACTACGTCGGTCTTATTTTTTATAATCGCCATTGTTAACCCCTGTTTCCTACCAAATCTACCGGCCCCAACGGATAAGGTTTATCGCGGACCGTAATGAAATCGATGTAATCAGCACGCATGCCCGGGAAACCAATCAGTTTCCAGCCGACCATGCCTTTGTTGCCTCCATAAGACGGATCGGCAAAGAAACCGTTACGAACTTCTCCCAGGAAGTAGTCAAAGAAGGTTTTGGCATCCATCTCTTCCAGATGAATCTTGCCTTTTTCCAGAGCCACTAATATTTCTTCCTGTTCTGAGTGGGTCAGGGCATCAAAGGTCTGATTTTTGTTGCTCTGCGTCCAGCCGATAACGCCACGGATCCCCGAGCGAATAATCTCGCTCAGCGTTTTACGCCCCTGATAACCGAATTCCGGTCCTGCCTCTACAAAGGGTCCCTGGGTATACCAGACAGAACCGTTGGCATAAGGGGTTTGTAAATGGCGATCGAGAAATTCAGGCACTCCTGCCTCCAGTGCCCCGGGTCCCATCTCATCGGCAGGTATCAGTCGTGCACAGGCCGCTTTGACAAAGGACCACTCGTCAGGTTTAAAGAAGACCGGCGAGTAGGGTGTCTGTGCTGCCGGTGCGGCGGTAGAAGTTTCGGCCGCCTGTGCGCTGCCAGTTCCTGCAATACCACTGGTAATAGCTCCCCCAACGGAGACCGCAGGGATGAGGGTGAGTGATTTCAATAGGAAATCACGCCTGGAATGAGAGGGTTTATCTGACATTGCTGCTCCAAAGTTAATTGTGAATTCATTTTTACATTTTGAATTATAATTAGCCTGGACGAAGAAAGGATAAATAGCCAGCAGCTTGCTGTGGTTTTTTTACATACATCAAACATAGTTGATAAAAATGCAACAAAATGCTTAAAAAAAGCCTGGCTGTCTCCGTAGATGCTGCTTTTAACTTGCAATGCACCGGGGGCTGTCGCAAAGTCTTTGCGGTATAAAAGAATTTTCCCGGGTAAGGATGCGCAGATGACAGATAAAAAACCGTTTTTGGCGCCAGGATCCAGCCTTCACGCTGAGGTTGCTCAGCAACTCAGACATATGATCCTTAATCTTGAGCTGGAGCCGGGCGCCAAAATTGATGAGCATGCGTTGTGTGAGCGCTTTGCGGTATCCCGCACACCATTACGTGAAGCACTGAAAGTTCTGAGCAGAGAGGGGCTGATTACCCTGGCCCCGCATCGTGGTGCCAGGGTAGCTGTGACATCTGTAGAGGAAGTCAGGGAGCTGTTTCCTGTTATTGGTGCGCTGGAAGCCCTGGCGGCTGAGCTGGCTTGCCAGCAGGTCAGTGATCTGCAAATCGATTCGTTGCAGTTACTGCATGACGAGATGGTGGGATGCTATCGGGTACGGGATGCAGCAGGCTATGCGGAAAGAAATCAGAGAATTCACCATACCCTGTTCAGTATTGCCGGCAATGCCCAACTCACCCAACTGTATCAGCATCTGAGCGCCCGTACTCATGCGGTACGTTATGTGGCCCGTAAAACCCCGGGAGACTGGGGACGTGCGGTGGCTGAACATGAACAGATGATATCTGCGTTACGTCAGCGGGATGGCGGATTGCTGGCAAAAATCCTTAAAGATCATCTGGCAGGTAAAGCTGAGGTGGTTATTGCATTTCTGGAAAATCCGCCGGCCGGTGAGGGACGAAATCCCGGGGTCTCTGCTGAAGTCTCGAAAAATGCGACTCTCTACGTAGAAGAAGATTAACTGACATAAGGTAAGAGCCAATTTTCAGGGGGCAGATTAACTCCCTACAGGATTTTAGAGTTAAGGATGACCCTAAGGCTCAGAGTCACATTTCCACTCAAGGACATCCGGTTAACTGATCAGACGTGCAAATTTATAAGCTCTTTTAGCGCATCTGCACGCAGGTGAGCTAAATCATCGCTTCCTCTGTCACGCGGTCCGGGCAGGGTGACATTGTACTCCCGAACAATGCCAGCCGGTGCGCCACCCAGGATAACCACGCGGTCACTCAGATAGAATGCTTCATCGAGATCATGAGTCACCAGCATCACCGCGATATTGTACCGCAATGACAGAGTCGCGATTAAATCCTGTAAGTGCATTCGGGTGAATGCATCTACGGCGCTAAAGGGTTCATCCATCAGTAACACGGAGGGTTTGCTGTAAAGGCCACGAGCAATCGCGACTCGCTGTGCCTGACCACCTGATAATTGTTTAGGCAAGGATTTTTCCAGCCCCTCCAGCCCCACATCACGGATCAGTTGAGCTATCCAGGCTCTATCACGGCTTCCATCCCGGAAACCGATATTAGCTTCTACGGTTAACCACGGCATCAGTCTGGGTTCCTGAAAGACAACACCCACAGTACCGGGCCCACGGGAGCTATGATGCCCGGAGGCAAAATGCACTGAACCCCGAAATGATTTATCCAGACCGGCGGCAATACGTAACAAGGTGCTTTTCCCGCAGCCACTGGCGCCAATCAGACTCAGGATTTCACCCTCCTGTAACGCAATTGTGATATCACTGAGAATGATACGCTGGTCGTATTGTTTAACAATATTGTTCAGGGAAATCAGTTGAGCCATTTTATTCAGCATCTCCGATAAAACTGTCACGCCAGTAAAGTGCTTTCAGTTCCAGCAGCTTGAGTAAACTGTCACTTATCTTGCCCATCACTGCCAGTGTAATAATGGCTACCAGCACCAGATCAGGGCGTGATGTTTCTCTGCCATCTGTCAGCATGTAACCAATACCATTAGTCGCAGCCAGTAGTTCGGCGGCAACGACACACAGCCAGGCCATTGAAAGTCCGCTACGAAGACCGGTTAACACCGAGGGCAATGCCGCCGGCAGGATAATTTTGGCCACCATACGAACGCGGGAATATTGATAAAGCGTGCCAACTTCCACCAGCTTACGATCGACATTGCGGATACCGGCAACCAGATTGAGATACATAGGGAAAAAAGCGCCTATTGAGATTAAAGTGACTTTTGAACTTTCATCAATTCCAATCCAAATCAATAGCAAGGGTACCCAGGCCAGACTGGGTACGGAGCGCAGTGCCTGGAATGTCGGGTCGAGGTAAGCTTCGGCGTTTCGGCTTAACCCGACCAGCGAACCGACAACCACCGCCAGGCTGGTACCAATCACAAATCCTGCGATAACACGTAACAGGCTGGCAGTAATGTCATCCCACAACGGTCCGTGTGCTACATCAATAAAGCTGAACAGCAGTTCACTGGGAGGGGGCATCACGTAATCCGGGATAACCCCTGCGCGTACCACCCCTTCCAGTAGCAAAATACCCAATATTGGAAGTACCCAACCGCGACATTTACGCAGCGCAGAACGCAGCGAAAATGATCGAAGTTTTTGTTGTTCAGGAAGGGAACGGGAGTTCTGTTCGGCAACATCGTCCCCTATACGGTCAGTCATATTATTTGGCCTCAACAACAGGCGTTGCCAGCGAACTGTCAATCAATGTATTCAGTGTTTGTTCGGTATTGGCACCGTGGCGTAAAATATTGTCTGAAAGCAGCAGAGGGATCACCGGTTTTATAGCATCTAAAGCAGCCTGGCCTGGAATAGGTTTGGTTAAATCATAGCGGCTGAGTTGCAGGCTGATCACCGGTTCCGGTAATTGTGTTTCGGCAGCAATCAGTTTAACTGCCTGCTGTGGATTAGCGATTATCCAGCGACGAGCCCGATCGTAGGCCTTAATGACGGTAGCGACGGCTTCAGGGTGATCATGCAGAAAATTTTCCCGGGTATTTAAAAAAGCAGCAACACCAAAGTTCTTATTTTCATACAGGATTTTATCGCCGGCGAGCTGGCCCGCTGCCATAAAAGGATCCAGTCCAGCCCAGGCATCCACCCGGCCTTGCTCAAGTGCTGCCCGGCCTTCAGGATGTTGAAGATGGACGATATTGACGTCTTTAACGTTAATGTGGCTGCTACTTAGTGCACGGAGCAAAAAGAAGTAGGGATCGGTCCCTTTGGTTGCTGCGATTTTTTTGCCTTTTAAATCGGTCAGCGAAGTATAAGGAGCATTTTTTTGTACCAGGATAAGACTCGGAACATACCACAGATAGCTGTAGATGGCTTTAACAGGCTGGCCGTTGGCTCTGCTGACAAAAGCCGAAATACTTGAGGTCAATGCAAAATCAGTCGCACCACTATTCAGGAACTCAAGTGAGTTGTTAGAGCCGCGTGACAGTACCCACTTAACGCTGGTATGACTTTTGTTAAACTCATCTTCGAGCCAGTGATTCTTTTTCACTACCAAGCTTTCCGGAGAATAGTAAGCGTAGTCGAGGCTGATTTGTTTCAGTGCTTCGGCGTGGAGCGGAGCGACAACAAACAGACTAGCAATGATGGCGGATTTAATTTTGGCAGTGCACTTAAGCAACATGATGCTCTCCTGGTGGTTAATTTTTTTTTAAAAGTGATTGCAACGGCAATCGGGAATTAAGTCTGTGGATAGTTCACAAAGACAACACACAGGATGGCTTAAAGACTTAAATATTTACTGCATCTTACGAGTGTTATTTATTGCTAACAAATACACAAACCTCATTAACATTTCTCTTTCGTGTATATCAATTATGGGGGGGGCGACACAGATCTCCGGACCTCTGAGCCAGAGGCTTAGGGCGCACAGCCAGAAAAGCCTACATTCCCGGTATTTGTCTTGATGGAAGTAAAAATCAGGGGTGTAAACCACGAATGAAATAAGTGTGAATGGCAGCGTAAGGATAAATAGTTGTCGGGAGCTGATTAAAATAACGTAGTCATCAGATCAGAAATGATCCCATTACAGTTTATTAATGATGTTTAAACAGCTTCAGCATGAAGAGGAATGGCAGACCAGGGATTCAGACTAATAATTATCAGTCGGTTTATCACGGCAGTTCAGCTTCTGGCATTGTGGGCAGAAATAAACCGTTAGCAATAAAACTGCAAAGCATATCCTGAAAATGCCATTGTCTGACCCGATGCTCGCAACGTATGCTGGTTCTGACCTGTAGAGCGTGGAGTATTTGTTGGGTGCCTGAAGTTAACGAGCTAGTCAGCCTTAATCCTTATAAAATTCATCTTGAAATTGCATTACTGCGAACTTTTGTCACCGTTGCTGAATCATCTTCCTTTTCGGTCGCTGCTGAGAGGTTAAATAAAACACAACCGGCAATTAGCCAGCAAATGCAGCGACTGGAAAGTCAGTTGGGATTATCCCTGTTTGATAAAACCGGACGTACCCGTCAGATTTCGATGCATGGGCAGAAACTGCTACAGCATGCACATCAGTTGTTAGCTATCCATGATGAAACCTTAAGAGCTGTGTATAACAACAGCATCACTGGTCATCTGCGTATTGGTGCACCCTATGATGTAGCCGACACTATTTTACCAATGTTGTTAAGCCACCTGGTCAAATCCGCTCCCAATATCGATATTGAAATCAAGATTGAGCATAGTGCTATACTGATGGAGGCATTACATCGTGGGGAAATAGATATGATTATTTCTACGCGACAGGACGATAAATTGGAAGGAGGGATCCTCAGAACTTCCCCCATAGTCTGGTTCTGTTCTGAGCATTATCGCTATGACCGACATAAACCATTGCCACTTATTCTGGCTGACGGACCAGGTCTGTTTGCGAAGTTTGCCTTAAAAGCTCTGGATCAGCACCAAATCCCATGGAGACAGGCTTTTCTCTCCTCGAACCTTATTGCTATTAAGTCAGCAATTCATGCCGGACTCGGCGTCACTGCCCGCGGAATCGAAGCTTTATCACCTGATATGCGGATCCTTGGTAAAGAAGAAGGTCTGCCACCGTTGCCTTCGATTAGCTATTATTTATGGATTCGCCCGCGGACAGTCAATCCGTTTGTACGTCAGGCTTATAATATTCTACGGAGTAGTTTTGGGATTGATGACATTCGCTAGTACTAACATTTGCCTGCTCAATTGAGCAGGCAAGTGCGGTTATTTCAGCGCAACGGTGTAAAAAATAAAGAAACGGTTTTCATCAATGTTTCTTGCAAAATTAGATCGATATGTACCGTTACGCCATTTTAGACGAACATTTTTAAGTGGTCCGTGGGGATCGAATGCATAAGTTATATCAGTATTACGTTCCCACTCTTTTCCGGTGTAGCCACTTTCTTCAATGCCACCACCACTTACATAAAGATTACTTATAGTCAGACCAGGTAGACCCAGGTTGCGGAAATTGTAATCATATTGAACTTTCCATGAATGCTCTCTGGTTTCAGTAAACGTGCCAATTAACTGATAATTGGTAAGATAAGGGTCTGTCCCTGAAATATACGGAAATGCAGTGGACCCCAGGGAACGTTGAAAACTTACACTCAGTTTTTGAGTATTATACTGATAAGCCAGCAGGCCACTGTACAGTGTATTGTCAATTTTACCTGCCAGTCGATTGCCATCACCTTTACTATAAAATGCCCTGAAATCTGTGGTCAGTACTCCAGGACCAGCCTGCCATTTTTTGGTCGCACCAGCAAACTGTTGATCATAAACATTTTCAAACCTGGCATAGTAATAGCTGCCTTTGAACGCCAAATCAGAGAGCTGATAATCTCCACCGATATAATTAAAATTTTGACGACTATTGATCGTTTTATAACGTCCGTTGGTGGTAGCAACCTGGATAGGCACATAGTGAGTATCGCTTCTATTCATAACTTCAGTGAAATGCCCGGCATTTAATGTTAAATCCGGAATTTCTTGTGATGATATTCGGGCGCCCCGATAAACCTGAGGTAACACGGCACCATCAAACATTAATACTGGCAGATAACTGATCATACTGCCGGCATTAACTACAGTGTTCGACACTTTGGCTTTAAACGTGGGCATAAATTTACCGGCGTAGTTATAAGCTTTACCGTTGCCGTGTTTTTTGAGTAGTACACCTGAATGTGCTTTTGAAGAGTTTAATTTCAGGGCTGCCATTGCATCAAAATCAAAACCAAAACCCACCAGTCCCGGAGTGTATCCGGATTGGTATTTAAGTTGTGTCAGTGAAGCTGTTTCCTGCCCGTATGACTGGCCTGTGCCACTACGCCAGTCTCTGTCATAGGAGAGAACGCGAGTGTCCAGTACCAGTTTACTATCATCCCAGAACCCCTGGGCATGTACTCCGGAAGCGAAAGATAAAAATAATAATGAATAAATTCTTTTATTCATATTTTTCCCCTGATGAGAATAGAAATGATGTTTTGATTTATTTGATGACTAGGGTTAGCGGGGAGCAGGCTAGCAACATTTATCAGCACACCCAATAAGAGTCTTTGAATATGCTTATGCAATTTATTTCTATCTGTGACCAGAGGATGGTGGTTATTTTTATTATTCAATGAAAAATAATAAGTTTATTTAAGATTGTGAGTTTTATGAACTGTTTTACCCTTAATGAAGTATCGGGATCGCTAATGTATTTAGTCTGATTATTTATTGAATTTTCTGATTTCTGAAGTCAGCAACTGGAGTAATTCATTATTAAGTGCCGATTTAGCCGATTTAGGATGAGAAATGGCAAAATAGCCAACATCAATCGCAGGAACAAAAGGAACCATCACCAGACTCTCTCTCGCATGATGTGCCGTTATTTCGTCAACAATACCCACTCCCATGCCGGCCGCGGCAAGATCGCAGCAATGTTTCATCGATGTTTCCAGGGTATGCAGCAGACTAATACCGCTATCCGAAAGTATCTTTTGTAAAGATTCGCGCAGAATAGTTTGCCTACCGGGTAATAACACCCTCTGTCCGGTGAGGTTTTCCAGGCTTATACTTCGATGCTCTGATAACGGATGATCTGGTGTCATTACGGCAACCGCGCGTGAAAGATGGACTTTTTCTGCCCTGAGCCCTTTGTGGCCGGGAATACCACTGATCACCCCAATATCGTATTGTTGGTTTAATACCATTTCAGTAATGGACGCAGTACTTTCCACATCCATAACCAGCGAGAGTTCAGGATAGTGGTTCAGTAGCGCGGGAATAACAAGATCGGAGCAGAGTTGTGAAAGGCCCGGGGCTACGCCAAGTCGTAATACGCGGTTTTTTTCCTGCCGGATATTATCTGCCATTTGAGTGACATGCTCCATCCCCAGAAAAATGCGTTCCACTTCACGGTATAACTCTACCGCTTCCTGCCGTGGTTCCAGTCGCCGACCATCCCGTTCAAAAAGTGGTAAATTAATTGCAAATTCAAAGTCTTTGACCAGCCGGCTCACCGCAGGTTGCGTCACATTCATCATTTTCGCGGCTTCGGTGACCCCACCGGTTTTCATTACTTTATAAAATGCTTCTAATTGCCTAGGATTTATTTGGGCCATTTTTGTTATCACTCATAACGTTCTGTTATACGAAACATATTAAATACTATTTTTTTTCATCGGGTCCATCTTATATCGTGACTGATAATATAAAAATCATTTTATATTCATTTTTATTATATATGAGTGAGGTAATGGCATAACATGAGCAGAAAATTATTATTACTGAGTGCGTCTCTGCTGCTGGGAGCATTAGCAACACCTCAGTTACAGGCCGAGGATTTAAAAATTGGCTTATCCGCACTGACAACTTCAATTGACCCGCAATTTTATGTCGGAGGAGCTAACGGAGCACTTGCCCGTTCGATATTTGATGGTTTGGTTAATCAGGATGATCATCAAAAAATAGTTCCTGGATTAGCTACGTCCTGGAAAACTACAAACCCTGTAACCTGGATATTTCATCTGCGTTCAGGAGTTACGTTTCACGATGGTACACCCTTTAGCAGTAAAGATGTCGTTGCAAGTATTCATCGTGTCGCTCTTGCATCCCATAATAGCCCCAGCTCTTATCTCCCTTACGTTGCGGATATCAGCTCGGTGCGTGCAGTAGCCCCTCTGACTGTAGAAATAACCACCCGCAAACCTGTTGCATTGTTGCTAAATAATCTGAGCCGAATAGCTATTCTTCCTGCACGGCTGGAAAACGTGAGCACAGCCCAACTTAGCGTGAAAGATATAATTGGTACAGGTCCGTTCAAATTTGTCTCATGGACCCCGGATGATCAGGTTATTTTGAGTAGAAATGATAATTACTGGGGGGGGAAGGCCGAATGGGATCATGTCATATTAAAAGTCTATAAAAATGACAGTGCTCGTGTCGCAGGCTTACTGGCTGGAGATACCGATTTTATCGAAAATGTTCCAACCAGCGATCGCAGAACACTCACCCGACAATCGCAGATTTCTGTCCTTTCAGTCGCGGGTAACCGATTACTTTACTTGCATCCCGACCAGGACCGTAATGAATCTCCATTCGTCAGAGCCAGTGATGGTAGCAACCCGTTTAAAAAAGTCGATGTGCGCCGTGCTATGTCATTGGCTATAAATCGCCAGGCCATTGTCGATCGTATTTATGACGGCCAGGGAACTATCGCATCACAACTTGTTCCTAAGGGGTATTTTGGTTATCAGCCAGCAATTGGAGCTCCGGTCTATGATCCAGAAAAAGCAAAAGCTTTACTGGCAAAAGCCGGCTATCCATCAGGGTTTACGCTGACCTTCCAGTCCTCCAATGACCGCTATCCTAATGATGCCAAAGTGGCCCAGGCTCTGGGTCAGATGTTTAGTCGGGTGGGGATTAAAACCAGCGTAGAAACCATGCCAGGTAGCGTCTATTTTTCCCGGGCGGCAAAACGAGATTTTAGTCTGGTGATGGGGGGGGCTGCGATTGAAACCGGCGAAGCGTCTGGCATTTTAGGGCCATTGCTGGAAACCTTCGGGCCCAGAGCAGGCCAGGGAAATCGCGGACGCTATTCTAATCCTCAGTTTGATCGTTTACTGAATCAGGCACGAGAAACTTTGAATGATTCGCAGAGGGAAAAATTACTTCAACAGGCAACCTCGGTTGCAATTAATGACCAGGGAGTGATTCCGTTGTTATTTCTTGCAAATAGCTGGGCTATGAAAAAAGGCTATCACTACGATGGTCGCACCGATGGATTCACCTTGCCTTATTACATCCATAAATAAGAACTCCAATTGCTGATATCAGGGAATATCTATGACTGAACTTTATGGTGTTTATCCTTATCTGGTGTCGCCTCTCACCGCGGACGGTAGTGTTAACCGAAAAGAACTTCATCGTTTATGTGAACATTTGATCGATAATGGAGTTCATGGTTTGACCCCGCTGGGAAGTACCGGTGAATTTGCCTATCTGACAGGCGAGCAATGTCTTGAGATCGTCGAAACTGTTGTTGAGGCAGCCGGTAAACGAATCCCCGTGGTAGCCGGTGTTGCGGCGACGACCATTGATGATGCCGTGAACCAGACCAGGCAGTATGCAGCCTGCGGTGTTGACGGAATTTTGGCTATCCTTGAATCTTATTTTCCACTGAAAGATGAGGGTGTTGAACAGTATTTCAAGGCAGTAGCAGAGGCGGCTTATCCTTTGCCGGTGGTGTTATACACCAACCCTCAGTTTCAGCGAACGGATCTCTCTTTAGAGGTGATTGAACGTCTAAGCTATATCCCGAATATTAAATATATTAAAGATGCTTCTACCAATACCGGACGACTGTTATCGATTATTAACCGTACCGATGGCAGGTTGAAAGTATTTGCTGCTTCTGCACATATTCCGGCCTGCGTAATGCTAATTGGTGGTGTGGGCTGGATGGCCGGACCGGCCTGTATTGTTCCAAAACAAAGTCTGCAACTTTGGGAGCAAGCACGGCAGGGAAACTGGGAAAAGGCCATGGAGCTGCAACGACCTTTATGGCGAATCAACGAGATTTTTGCTAAGTATTCGATCGCCGCCTGTATCAAAGCGGCACTGGAACTACAGGGTTTTGCTGTGGGTGATCCGCTGGCTCCGCAGCAGCCTCTTGGTGATGATGCAAAACGAGAAATCGCCTCAGTGCTTAAAGAGGCCGGTGTGTTATGACGCCGTGTCCCGTAATCATCGACTGTGATCCTGGTATTGATGATGCTATTGCATTACTGGCGGCTTTTCAGGCACCGGAACTGTCGATCGAAGCTATTACTGTGGTCAGTGGTAATCGTCCCCTGGAAATTACAGCCCGTAATGCATTACAGATAACCGAACTGGCGAAGCGCCGGATACCGGTATATGCCGGTTGCTGGCAACCTTTAGTTCGTGATGCATTACGTGGCCGGTTTCATGGTGAACAGGGGCTCGGGGGGTGCAGATTACCTGTGCCCCGGGTGACAGTCGCGGCTCAGCATGCCGTCGATTTTCTGATTCAGCGGCTGAGAGTAGCCGGTGAACAGCAGCGGCCAGTCACGCTCTGTTGTCTTGGGCCTTTAACTAACATAGCCACGGCTCTGCGGCTGGCTCCGGATATTGTTTCAGGTATTCATCGTTTAGTTCTGATGGGCGGAGCTTACCGGGATAACGGTAACACCTCGTTATATGCTGAATTCAATATGCTGGCTGACCCGCATGCGGCAGATATTGTCTTTCGTCAGGAAATTCCTTTAACGGTACTGCCTCTGGATGTCACTCATCAGGTGATTCTCACTCCTTTGCTGGTCGATGAGCTCACTCTTGTTGCCGGAACTATTGCCCCGCAATTAAAGGAGTTAATGGCCAGTTGGGATCGAAATGATCCGCAGCGTTATGGCTCCCGTGGCGGGCCTTTGCACGACCCCCTGGTTATCGCCTGGTTACTTCGACCTGAATATTTTAGCTCTGAGAAAGCCAGGGTTTTCATTGAGCTAGACAGCCTGGAATCGCTAGGCAGAACAACCGCAGACTGGTATGGAAAATCGCAACAGCCACAAAATGTCGATGTGGTAACCGGTGTGGAGCCGGCAAAAGTGTTCACTTTATTTTGTCAGTTATTCAGCCGGTATCAGGAGGCAGAGCTATGAAGGAACGCATAATCATTGATACTGACCCAGGGGTTGATGATGCAGTAGCTATCTGGCTGGCATTGGCTTCCCCCGAACTGGAGGTTCTTGGAGTTACTACTGTGGCCGGTAATGTCAGTTTGCATGATGTTTGTCGAAATGCAGCAACCATCATTGCTAATTCCGGACGTCAGGCTGTGACGCTTTGTGCCGGAGCCGGAGGACCGGTTAGTGGTCAGCAGCGCTTTGGTAAATATGCGCACATTGGCAGTTTTGCTGCGCTTCTGGAAGAAGAGGGGGAATATCCGGTCAGTGACGAACATGCTATCCATTTTATTGTCCGCCAGGCTTGTGAGGCAGCTCGCCAGCAACGGCCGATCACGCTTTGTGCGCTGGGACCGTTGACTAATATCGCACTGGCACTCAATTTTTCACCCGAAGTGGCTAAAGGGATTAAACAAATTGTCATGATGGGGGGAGCATTCAGTGCTATGGGACACCGCACGCCGTGGGCTGAGTTTAATTTTTATGCAGATCCTCATGCTGCCTCTCGGGTTTTTAACAGTGGTATCCCGCTGATCATGATGCCGCTTGAAATGACCTTTCAGGCACTGTTGACCAACAAACATCTTGAGGCGCTGGCAGAAAACGCTGGCAAACCGGGCAGGGCGATACAACGACTGTTCAGCGCTTTTGACCGTACGGATCCTCAGAGATTTATGCGAGAGGGCGGACCGGTTCACGATGCCACGGTTATTGCCTGGCTTCTTCAGCCTGAGTTGTTTCAGGGCAACCATGTCACTGTAGGGATTGTAACGACGGGCGAGACCGCGGGTTACTGCTGGGCTGATTTTTACCACAAACTTAAACAGCCAGCCAATGCGATGGTGATGCGGAAAATCGATGAGCATGGTTTCCACGAATTATTACTGAAGGTGCTGTCGTTTTATGGCACGAATTTAAAAGCGGGTAATCACTGATGCATTTATGGGTAGCTCGTCGTATCGGACAAACATTGCTGACATTGTTCGCCATGTCGTTGCTGGTCTTTATTGGCGTATGGCTGGTGGGTAATCCGGTAGATATGTTGTTGAGCAGTAATGCGACTCCAACTGAGCGGGCGGAAGTGATCAACGCTTTTGGCCTTAATCAGCCGGTTCTATTGCAGTACTGGCATTTTTTGGTGCGGGCGTTACACGGGGATCTGGGAAATTCCTGGGTTTACAATATGCCTGCGCTGAAACTCATCCTGCAACGGATGCCGGCAACGCTTGAACTGGCACTGATTGCGTTTTTGTTTGCCCTGATTGTCGGAATTCCGTTAGGTATTCTGGCCGGGGTTAAACCTCGCAGCATAGCTGCAAAGTCGGTGATGAGTTTATCTCTGTTCGGCGTTAGCCTGCCTTCGTTCTGGGTCGGTATGATGATGATTATGCTGTTTAGTGTGAAACTTGGATGGTTACCGGCCTCGGGACGAGGCAGTACGGTGAGCTTGTGGGGTATCCATGTCAGTTTCCTGACTCTGGATGGTTGGCGTCATTTGCTCCTGCCGGCACTTAATCTGGCACTGTATAAAATATCAATCGTTATCCGACTGACTCGTGCCGGGACTCTTGAGTGTCTGCAGCAGGACTATGTCAGATTTGCTGTGGCCAAAGGTTTGTCGGCAAGGCGAATTTTGTTCGTACATGTACTCAAAAATACGCTGATCCCGTTAGTCACCGTTTTGGGTCTGGAACTGGGCTCTGTGATTGCGTTTTCAGTGGTTACTGAAACTATTTATGCATGGCCTGGTATGGGCAAACTGATTATCGATGCCCTTGGGGTGCTGGATCGTCCGGTGATCCTTGCTTATCTACTGATGACTGTACTGATGTTTACCCTGATCAATATGCTGGTCGATTTTCTGTATGTACTGATTGACCCGCGGGTCAGACATGGAGGTGAAAAGTGACAAATACCTCTTCCCTACAAGGGATTGCCTCTCCTGCTGCACGGTGGTTTCGAAGGTTAGCCAGAAGACCGGGAGGATTGGTTGGAATAGTGTTGCTCACTCTGATTGTGATTTCTGCACTATTAGCTCCCTGGATTTCACCGCAGAACCCTTATGATTTGGCGCAACTGGATATTACCGACGGGCGGTTATCTCCGGGGTCACAAAGTCTGTCGGGCATGACTTTCTGGCTGGGTTCCGATGACCAGGGCCGGGATATGCTAAGTGCTATTCTGTATGGGACACGGGTCAGCTTGTGGATCGGAATATGCAGCAGCCTGCTTTCGCTGATGGTCGGGACCTTTATTGGAATGATCAGTGCATGGAACGGTGGTCGTATTGATAGTTTAATCATGCGTATTGTCGATATCCAACTGAGCTTTCCGCCCATGCTCATTGCTCTGATATTGCTGACTTTATTTGGTCAGGGGGCGGATAAAATTATTCTGGCGTTGGTGATCACTCAATGGGCTTATTACACACGTGCGGTTCGTGGTAATGCGTTGGCTGAGATGCAACGAAACTATATTGCAGCAGCTCGTACTCTGGCCTTAAGCCGCAGCCGCATTATGTTCCGTCATCTACTACCTAACTGCCTGTCATCATTGATTGTGGTGGCAACTATCAGAGTGGCTTATACGATCATGCTCGAGGCAACATTATCATTTCTTGGTATAGGTTTGCCGGTGACTCAGCCTTCACTTGGACTACTCATTGCTAACGGCTTTGACTATCTGCTATCTGGCGATTACTGGATTAGCTTGTTTCCTGGCGTCATGTTGTTGATGTTGATTATTGCTATCAATCTCCTTGGTGATGCCCTCCGCGATATAACTAACCCTCAACAAGGACAATGAAAATGACAACTCATGAACCGGTATTAGATGTCCGAAATCTCAGTGTGAAACTGATGAGCGGAAATACATGGAACACGATTGTTCATCCTCTGTCTTTTTCCATTTTACCGGGAGAAACCCTGGCACTGGTCGGTGAATCGGGCTCAGGAAAGAGTGTCACAGCAAATGCATTGCTCCAGTTATTACCCTCTTCGGTGTGTCGCCTAAGTGGAGAAATTAATTTTGGTGGGCAAAATCTGCTGTCGCTTTCAGCCCGGCAAATGCAGGCCATACGCGGTAACCGGATAGCTATGATTTTTCAGGAACCAATGTCCAGCCTGAATCCGGTACTGACGATTGGTAGCCAGATTACAGAAGTCTTGCGAAAACACCGTCAGCTTGACACTGCTGCTGCAAAAGCAGAAGCAATACGGTTACTTGACCGTGTACAAATCAGGTCTGCTGCTTCGCGGCTGAATGATTATCCGTTGCAATTTTCGGGAGGAATGAGGCAACGAGTTGTGATTGCCATTGCTCTGGCCTGCCATCCGGCACTGTTGATTGCAGATGAACCAACAACAGCGCTGGACGTCACTGTTCAGGCAGAAATATTGCAACTAATAAATACTTTGCGGCAGGAAGAGAAAATGTCGGTCTTATTTATCACCCATGATATGGGGGTGGTTGCGGAAGTGGCCGATCGGACTCTGGTGATGAATCAGGGGCGTGAAGTAGAAACTGCAACTACAGAACAATTATTTCGTCAGCCCCGCCAGGCTTATACCCGCAAGCTACTGAGTGCCGTACCGAAACTTGGAGATATGCAGGGGATTTTACATCCACAGCCTTTTCATAGTCCTGAAATCATTACTCAGAGTACCCTTCGCGGGAATGAACCGATTCTCAGGGTTAATCAACTGAGCCAGCGATTTCCGGTACGAGAAGGTTGGTTACAGAAAGTGAAAGCGCAAATAGACGCGGTAAATCAGGTCACTCTGCACCTGTATGCCGGAGAAACACTGGGCCTGGTGGGTGAGTCTGGTTGCGGTAAGTCCACCCTGGCAAGAACGCTGACCCGGTTGATTAAGGCCAGTGATGGCGAAGTTATTCTGCAAAATGAAAATTTGCTCAAAGCCGATAGATTACAACTGGAAGGGATGAGACGTAAAATTCAGTTAATTTTCCAGGATCCCTGGGAAAGTCTCAATCCACGCCAACGGGTAGGCGATGCATTGGCTGAACCTATGTTAGCGCATGGTCTGGTTCCCGCCAGTGAGATTTCACAGGCCGTGGCGGAACTGCTGATTAATGTCGGTTTGTCTCCTGATATGGCTGAACGATTTCCTCATCAGTTTTCCGGAGGTCAGCGACAGAGAATTTGTATTGCCAGGGCGCTGGCTGTCCGACCATTAATCCTTATTGCTGATGAATCTGTGTCGGCATTGGATGTAACAGTTAGAGCTGAAGTTATTAACCTGTTAATGGAGTTGCAGAGAAAGCAGGGCATAAGTATTCTCTTTATTTCTCATGATATGGCCGTTGTTGAACGTATCAGCCATCGGGTGGCGGTGATGTACCAGGGAAGAATTGTCGAAACCGGAAGCCGGCAGGCGGTGTTTGAACATCCGGGACATTCTTACACCCGGCATTTACTGGCTGCAGTGCCGGTGGCAGACCCACAACATAAACGCAGCCAGGTCGTTCCCTATAACACACACAACTCACAGCGCCGGGATGTTTCACAGGCGTTAGTGCCGTTGGTCTATCGGGAAATTGGCCACCAGCATTTTATTCTGGAAAGTAATCAGCCGGTAGCCTGACAGTGTCATCCCGTCGAATAAATGTTAAAGGAAGTAGCGGATTTTTCCGCTATTTTGCTGTCGGTGTAATATAAAATGTAATATTCAACGCGAAGTAGCGGCTTATTCTACAATGTCTGGTGGCAGAATATCGTTTCCTGTCGCCATTTAAGAAACAAAAGGCTAAAACGTATCAATACTCCTGGCATTTTCAGTGAAAGGGTCATATTAATTATCCTGAAGGTTTATAAATTCCCGTCATGTATGTAAAGTAAATTTAGTTTTCTTTGTCTAATGACAGCTTGATTTTTACTCTGTTTCCTTTTGTTTCCTCCCCGCGGATAGTTTCTTTTTACTGGTTGTCAGGATGCTTTCTGGCTAACTCACGTATTGTATTTAATTGTTACGTTTCTGTCATAGTATTTCTGATAGCATGCCAGGATATTAGAGTTGGCCCGTTTTTAATCAGGGTTTACGGTTGCAGACAGGCCCGGCAAATGATGTGTTTAGCAGGACTTACAGACACATTTATTCTGCCACGATATATCCCTGTGATAACGTAGTGGAAATTGCTCTGTTAAATATTTTTGGCGTGTTTTTGAACAGAAAGTAAAAGAGATACTATGTTATTTCGTGATTACAAGAAAGAAGAGGTGTTGTTTTTTAAACGGGCAATCATGTCTTTTCTTATTGTTGCTGCCGGATTCACTGCGTTAGTGGTAAATTTATACCATCTACAGATTGATGATTATAATGAATATAAGCTGCGTTCTGCAGATAATTATATAAGATTAATTCCCATCGAGCCAGTGCGAGGGATTATCTATGACCGCAATGGCATTCCGTTGGTCGAAAATGTTAAGTCCTATGATCTGGATATTATGCCCTATAAAGTTGATCATCTTAAAGCGACAGTTTCGGGGGTTTTAAGTGATATTGGCGATTCTCAGGATGATATAAACGAAAAACTAAAAGAAATTTCTGTTGCCAGTAAATTTAAGTATTTTACCCTGAAGGAAGGGTTAAGTGACGTAGAGATCGCTAAATTTTCAGTTGATGAATTTAAATATCCCGGAGTGTCAATATCCACCAGCCGTTATCGTCATTATATTTATGGGGCAGATTTAGCTCATGTCATTGGTTTTGTGTCAAAAATAAATGCCAGTGATTTAAAGAGAATCGATAAAGAAGGTCAGTCGGAAAACTATTTAGCCGACAAAGATATCGGTAAGCAGGGTATTGAGGCTTATTATGAAAATGCACTGCACGGGCAAACCGGCTTCAAAGAAGTTGAGGTTGATAACCATGGTCGTGTGGTTCGGGTTATCAAAGAGACGCCCGCGATTGCCGGTGAAAATATTCACTTAACTATCGATCTCAAGCTTCAGCAATATATAGAGAAGTTACTGGTCGGACAGAATGCCGCCATGATAGTGGAAGACCCTCGTGATGGTTCTGTTTTAGCTATGGTGTCCAATCCCAGCTATGACCCTAATCCGTTTGTCAAAGGCATAAGTTATAAAGATTATAAAGCATTACTGAACGATCCTAATCGGCCTCTGATCAATCGTGTGACCCAGGGATTGTATCCGCCAGCCTCGACAGTAAAACCCTATATTGCATTTTCTGCGATGTATAAAAATATCATTAAACCGACGACAACATTGTACAGCGGGCCCTCCTGGACATTACCCGGAACCAAGAGAAGTTATCGGGACTGGGTGAAAACCGGGCATGGGACCATTAACTTTAAGCAGGCTATTGAGGAGTCGGCGGATACTTTCTTTTATCAGGTAGCTTATATGATGGGTATCGACACCCTTCACGAAATGTTGAGCAAGTTTGGCTACGGGAAAATGTCGGGTATTGACCTGAATGAACAATATGCAGGTTTGCTGCCCAGCCGTGAATGGAAAATGAAAGTGCATAAACAACCCTGGTATCAGGGGGATACAGTACCCGTAGGGATAGGGCAGGGTTACTGGCTTGCTTCGCCGATACAAATGGAGAAAGCCATGGTGACCCTGATTAATAATGGTAAAGCCCTGAATCCACATCTGATGATGAATGAGCAATTTGGTAATGTGGTCGTTCCTTATTCCGGGAATGATAAGGTCGGATATATTGCCGATAAAAACTCGCCATACTGGGGACTGGTTCAGGATGCCATGTTTGGTATGGCGAATTCAAAGAATGGTACCGGTTATCGTTTTTTCCATACGGCACCTTATGGCATTGCCTCGAAAACAGGAACCTCACAGGTATTCAGTCTGAAAGAACATCAGATATACAACGCTAAAAATATCCCGCTCAGGCTGCATGACCATATTTTCTATACCGCTTATGCGCCGTATAAATCGCCGACAGTGGCCATAGTGTTGATCCTCGAAAACGGCGGGGTCAATGGCATTATGGGGGCTAAAGTGATCAGGAATGTGATGGACCATATGCTGTTACCCGCAGATGAGCAGAGCATGCCTTACATCTATGGTGGCCATGTGGGGGATATTTTGTAACCTGCGCC
>Ga0157363_1000205_pt1 | contig 45582 bp, 43 predicted proteins | sample AttsexASBM1_FD_111477 | JGI IMG/M metagenome (GOLD analysis project Ga0157363, IMG submission 111477) | Fungus gardens microbial communities from leaf cutter ant in Ribeirão Preto, State of São Paulo, Brazil - Atta sexdens ASBM1 | ecosystem: Host-associated > Fungi > Mycelium > Unclassified ... | reverse complement strand
GCCACGACTTTCCCGGCGCGGTCTACCACGATCGCGTGATTCAGTTTGGTGAAGGCAATTTTCTGCGTGCTTTTATCGACTGGCAACTGGACTGGCTCAATGAGCATCAGGGAACGGATGCCGCTGTGGTGGTGGTCAGGCCGCGCAATCGCGCAGTCAGCGACACGTTAAATCAGCAGGACGGCCTTTATACGACCTTGATTCGTGGCCTGAACGCGCAGGGTGAGTCGGTGAGCGAAAGCCGCCTGATCCGCAGTGTGAACCGTGAAATCCAGCCTTACACGCAGTTCGATGCGTTTATGGCGCTGGCGCGCCAGCCCGACATACGCTTTGTTTTCTCGAATACCACCGAAGCGGGCATCGCGTTTAGCGAAACGGATCGGCTGACCGATTCGCCCGCCGCCAGCTTTCCCGGCAAACTGACGCAGCTGCTTTGGGCGCGTTATCAGCACGTTGCCGGTGACGAAAGCAAAGGCTGGCTTATCGTGCCGTGCGAGTTGGTCGATCATAATGGCGATATGCTGCGCGCGCTGGTGCTGCGCTATGCCGAACACTGGCAGTTACCGGACGCCTTTACACGCTGGGTAATGACAAGCTGTGCGTTCTATAACACGCTGGTGGATCGCATCGTCACCGGGTTTCCGGCCGACAGCGCCGCGCTTGAGGCACAACTGGGTTATCAGGATCACTTCCTGGTAGCGGGTGAGGTCTATTATCAGTTCGTTCTGCAAGGCCCCGCCGCGCTGTTTGACGAACTCAGGCTGACGGCGCTGGCACCCAACGTGCGCCGGGTGGAGGATATCGCCCCGTATAAAGCCCAAAAAGTGGCCATTCTGAATGGCGCGCACACCGCAATGGTGCCGGTGGCGTTTCTGGCGGGCCTGGAGAGCGTGGGCGAGGCGATGGAGGATATACAGATCGCTGGGTATATTGACGATCTCCTGCGCAAAGAGATCATCCCAACGCTCGATCTGCCCGCTGATGAGCTTAACGCCTTCGCCGACGCGGTACTGCGCCGCTTTCGTAACCCCTTTATCCACCATGCGCTGCTGTCTATCGCTCTTAATGGCATGACCAAATTTCGCACACGTTTGCTGCAGCCATTACTGACTGCCCATCAGCAAACCGGCCAGTGGCCAACAAACCTGACGTTTGCGCTTGCCGCCCTGATCGCGTTTTACCGGGGCGAACAGGCAGACAAGCGCTGGACCTTGCAGGACGAGCCGTACTGGTTGCAGCGTTATTCAGAGAGCTGGGCTGCCGTCAGCGCACAACGTCTTTCTCCCGCGGCGTTGGTTCAGCAGGTTTTAGGTGAGGCATCGCACTGGGGACAGGATTTAACTCAGCTACCCGGCCTGACCGAAACGGTCAGCCACCATCTGCAACGCATTCTCGCGCATGGAATACGCGACGCGCTGAGCCACCGGAGATCATGATGCAAGACGCCATAAAAATTCATCCGCAGGACAATGTCGCCGTGGCGTTGCAGGATATCGACATCGGGACGTCAATTGCGCTGGCGGATCACCCCGTGACGTTACGACAGGCCGTGGAGCGGGGGCATAAGTTTGCCTTACGCTCGCTGGAGAAAGGCGAAACGGTCGTGAAATACGGGTTGCCCATCGCGCACGCCACGCAGGCTATCGGGGCCGGAGAACGGGTGCATTCGCACAATGCACGTACCAATCTTAGCGATCTCGACCAGTACGACTACCAGCCAGAGCCGCCAGCCTTAACGCCTCAACCTGGCGATCGCGACGTGCAGCTCTACCGCCGCGCCAACGGTGAGGCAGGCATTCGCAACGAGCTGTGGATCTTACCGACCGTCGGCTGTGTTAACGGAATTGCCCGGCAAATTCTGCAGCGTTTCCTGAAAGAAACCCAGGACGCGGCCGGAACCGACGGGGCGTTTCTTTTCAGCCACACATTTGGCTGTTCACAGTTGGGCCAGGACCATGAGAACACCCGCACCATGTTGCAAAACATGGTGCGTCATCCAAACGCGGGCGCGGTGCTGGTGATTGGCCTGGGCTGTGAAAATAATCAGGTCGATGCCTTTCGTGAGACATTAGGGGCGTTTGAAAGCGACCGCGTTGCGTTCATGGTCTGCCAGCAGCATGACGATGAAATAGAAGCCGGGCTGGAACGCCTGCACGCACTGTACGAAAAAATGCGTCACGATCGCCGTACACCGGGCAAACTCAGCGAGCTGAAATTTGGTCTGGAATGTGGCGGCTCTGATGGCTTCTCAGGCATTACCGCCAATCCGCTGCTAGGGCGTTTTTCTGATCAGATGATCGCCAACGGCGGCACCACGGTGCTGACCGAAGTCCCCGAAATGTTTGGTGCCGAGCGCATTCTGATGGGGCGCTGTCGCGACCGCGCGACCTTCGATAAAACCGTGGCAATGATCAACGATTTCAAACAGTACTTTATCGATCACCATCAACCTATTTATGAAAATCCGTCTCCGGGCAATAAAGCCGGCGGCATCACTACGCTGGAAGAGAAATCGCTCGGTTGCACACAAAAAGCGGGGCAAAGTCAGGTGGTGGACGTACTGAAGTACGGTGAGCGCCTGACGGTACCCGGCCTTAATCTGTTAAGCGCACCGGGCAATGATGCAGTGGCGACCAGTGCCCTGGCGGGCGCAGGCTGTCATATGGTGCTGTTCAGCACCGGACGCGGAACCCCTTACGGCGGATTCGTACCGACCGTTAAGCTGGCCACCAATACGCCGCTGGCTGAAAAGAAACCGCACTGGATTGATTTTAATGCCGGAAGGCTGGTTGAGGGCATGAGCATGGAGGCGCTGCTGGCGGATTTCGTGGACACGATTGTGGCCATTGCCAACGGGCAACGCACCCGTAACGAACAAAATGATTTTCGTGAGCTCGCGATTTTCAAGAGCGGTGTGACGCTGTAAATCACAAGGGCGGCACCCATGCCGCCCTTGTTCCGTGTTTTTCCTTGCCGTGCCGTTACGGCTTATTCAGCTTCTTTTTGTCATTCTGACGGTTAACCCAGGCGTTGATCAGCAGCGTCGACGCCAGAATCGTTCCGACGATGCCCAGCGATATCGCTACCGGAATGTGGTAGATATCGACAATCAACATTTTTATACCGATAAAGACCAGCACGACAGCCAGACCATATTTCAGCATTGAGAAACGTTCCGCCACGTTAGACAGCAGGAAGTACATGGCGCGCAGACCCAGAATCGCAAACAGGTTTGAGGTCAGAACGATAAAGGGATCGGTGGTGACGGCAAAGATGGCCGGAATGCTGTCGACGGCAAAAATGACATCGCTCAGTTCGACCATGATCAGTACCAAAAGCAGCGGCGTCGCAAACAGCACGCCGTTTTTCCGCGTAAAGAATTTTTCCCCGTCCAGCGTATCGGTCATGCGCAGATGTTTACGCAGCCAGCGCACAACCGGTTTGTCACCTACGGCTGCATCGTCCTCTTTCGCCATCGCCATTTTGATACCGGTAAACAGCAGGAAGGCACCGAAGACATAGAGGATCCAGCTAAACTGCGTTACCAGCCAGCTACCCGCAAAAATCATGATGGTGCGCAAAACGATAGCGCCCAGTACACCGTAGATCAGGACGCGGCGTTGCAGGTTGGCCGGAACAGAGAAGTAGCTGAACAGCATCAGCCAGACAAAGACGTTGTCTACCGCCAGCGATTTTTCCAGCACGTAACCGGTCAGGAAAGCCAGCGTCTGACTGGTAGCCACGTCACGCCCGGCGGTACCGTCCAGATACCACCAGAACGCCGCACTGAACAGGAGCGAGACGGAGACCCAAATCAGCGACCAGACGGCAGCCTGTTTGAAGGACATGGTTTGCGAACCGCGACGGCCCTGCAGGAACAGGTCAATCGCCAGCATGATAAGTACTACAACCGCAAAACTGCCCCAGAGGAGTGGCGTACCTACAGTTTGCATAATCGTATCCTGTCTGAAATAAAAAAACGGCTGAGGTCAGAAGACGTCAGCCGCTTATTCTGTGTAAGCAAACCTCGCCTTCCGGCAAGGTCTCACTTACAACTCAGGAATGGATTCTGGGTTGCCTGATGACCGGATGCGTACGCAACGTAGTGACGATCAATCAGCTTACAAGTTACTCCCCTTTGCAAGCCGATAAATTACGTGGCTGGCCGTCAGGAATCAATCGTCTGCCCGTCATATTTTGAAATATTTACACTCAGGCACTGTCGGCCGGAAAGACCACGCCGGTCTGACGTCGGATCTCGGTCAGTAATTTTGCAACGCTACGGGAAATGTCCAGCGCCGGATGGCTGACATGGCGCTGTTCCACCAGTCGTACAAAGGTTTCTGCTTCATACAGCAGGGTATTGATGTGTTGAGGCTGGCTCAAATCCTGTTTCTCCCCGACACGCGGAATAAAGGTCACAGATGGACACTCAGAAATACGTGTCACCACCAGCGATCCCGCTTCCCCCTGGATTTCACTGGCCAGTACCGAGTCGCTGACTTTTGAGTGCACTATCGTGACATCAAACTCACCATAATTCAGATTCACGGTGCCGTGGCCGTCCACGCCACTTTCCAGCAGGGTGGCCGAGGCAAGCACCTGCCGGGGCTCGCCCCACAGCGTGACGGCGACCGCCAGGCAATAGTAGCCGATATCCATGATGGATCCGTTGGACCAGCGAGGATCAAAGGTGTTGGGATGTTCGCCGTTCAGGTAACGCGGATAACGGGACGAATACTGACAATAGTTCAGCAGCGCTTTGCGCACTGTGCCAAGCGCAGGCAGCCCTTGTTGGAGTTGAATAAAGTTGGGTAAGCTGGCGGTCTTGAAGGCTTCGAACAGCACCACCTGATACTGGCGGGCGCAGGCGATCATGGCTTCGACCTCGTGCAGATTCGAGGCCAGCGGTTTCTCACAAATGACGTGCTTGCCCTGCGACATAAACAGCATGGCCTGCTGACAATGCAGGGCGTTGGGACTGGCGATATAGACGGCATCGATGTCAGGACAGGCGGCCATGGCCGCCAGCGACGTAAAGCGCTGGTCGCAGGGATAGTCATGACAGAATGCCGCCGCCTGCTCCCGGGTACGTGAATAGACGGCACACAGCCTCATCTTGCCGGTTTCGTGTGCCGCCTCGATGAACTGACGCGTTATCCAGTTCGTTCCCACAATGGCAAAGCGAATCACAGTGATCTCCTGCGCAGGTAAAAGTGCAGAGTAGCATCTGGCATCCGGCAGGCAACATCAGACGTTGATCCTGAGATCGCCATTCCAATACTATGTCCGAATACCGCACGTTAAGCACAAGACGGGGAGCGCAGGTGAAAGGAAGCAAACACGCATTAAACTGGACCACATTACTGATTGCCGTGCCGGTGGGCGGTGCCGCCTCGTTAGTTACTTTGCTGTTCCGCGAAACGATTGAGCTCATCAATTATCTGCTGTTTGGCCGCAGCAACGACATCACCGAATCCATCCATCTCTGGCCCATGCTGTTCTGGCCCGTTCTGGTCGGCGTGGGCGGTCTGCTGGCCGGTTTCTTCCTGCGCTACGCGGTCGCGATAGAGCGGCAGCAAACCGTCAAGACCGACTATCTCGAAGTCATTAATGCCCGCCTTGACGCCGTGCCGACGAAAACCTCCCTTTTCCGGGCGCTGTCTTCGGTTGCCAGTATTGGCAGCGGCGCGTCAATCGGTAAAGAAGGCCCGATGGTTCAACTGGCCGCGCTCTGTGGCAGCATGATCGGCCGCCTGTTGCCGCCTGGCGTGCAGTTAAAAAACAGCGACGTCGTCGCCATGGCCGCCGCAGCTGGTCTTTCCTCGGTCTACCATGCGCCGCTGGCATCGGCCATTTTCGTGGCAGAGATCGCGTTTGGTATCTCCGCCCTGCAACGCCTGATTCCGCTGGTGGTCTCCTCCGCTGTTGCGGTCATGACCATGTGGGCGCTGGGCTTTCGTAATGCGCTTTATCCGCTGGCCGAGGTGAGTTTCACGATGGATGTCAGCAGCCTGCTGATTACCGTCCTGATTGGCTTACTGTCCGGGCTGGCCGGTTTGCTCCTGATTCGCCTGATCGCCCGTGCTAAAACGCTGTTCAGTCGGGTCCGGTCCTTACCGCTACGTCTTGGGGCGGGTGGCTTTGCCGTGGGCCTGCTGGCGCTGGTCTCGACCGATATCCTGGGGAACGGCTATGAAGTCATTGTAAAGGTGATGGCAGGGCATTATGTGTTATCAGGTTTACTGCTGCTGCTGGTCTTAAAAACGCTCGCGACCAGCCTCTCGGTAGGCTCCAATGCGGTGGGCGGGTTGTTTACACCGTCCTTGCTGATCGGGGCGCTGCTGGGTATGGTCATCGCGTTGTGTGGGGTTGCCCTGCATCTTCCCCTGAATAATGTCCTGCTGTTCGCCGCTGTTGGCATGGCGGCCGTCCTGGCGGCCGTCAGTCAGGCGCCGTTAATGGCCATGTTAATGGTGCTGGAAATGACGCTCAACAGCAGCCTGCTGTTTCCGGTGATGATAGCGGCCGTTCTGGCGACAATGGTGGTCTACCGCCTGCAAATGGCCAGTACTTATCCCGTCGTGACGCACCATTTCAACCGTTCTGAAGCCAAATATGACTTCGATAATATGCGCATCAGCGAACTGATCATTCCGGGGGCGGCCCTGCAACCTGAGGCCTCGGTTGGGGAAGCACTGGCGGTGAGTTCGCTTAAGCGTGAGCGCTATGTGTACGTCATCAATGCGCAGGGCGCGTTTCTGGGCGTGGTTTCCATTCACGAAATATCCCGCCGGGTGCTGGCGCAGGAGATTAATCTGGACTCGCCGGTGCAGTGCGTGATGGATGAGGATTTCCCGGTGGCCTATCAAAACCAAAGCCTGCGGGAAGGATGGGAAGCTTTTGCAGCCGTCACGCTTGAACGTCTGCCTGTCCTGAATAATCCCCAGGAGCGCCGTTTTTTAGGCGCGCTGACCAAAACCAGCCTGATTCAGAAAGCGCAGGAGTTTCTCTAAGCCGCATTGCCCTGCAAAGCCTGTTCTGTCATCCACAGGCGGGCGTCGAATTCGAGCTGGTGATAGTCCGGTTCCATATGGCAGCACAGCTGATAAAACGCCTTGTCGTGATTTTTCTCTTTCAGGTGCGCCAGCTCATGTACCACGATCATGCGTAAAAAAGGCTCAGGCGCCTGGCGGAAAAACGTGGAAATACGAATCTCCGCTTTGGCCTTCAGGTTGCCGCCCTGCACACGGGAAATGGCCGTGTGCAGGCCCAGCGCGTGCTTCATCACCTTGATTTTGTTATCCCAAATCACCTTATTGATGGGCGGCGCGTTGCGCATGAAGCGGTTTTTTAGGGCCAGCGTAAAGTCATACAGCGCCTTATCACTCATCACATCGTGTCTGTCGGGATAGCGCTGTTGCAGCACCGGGCCCAGACGCTGGCGATCGATGAGCGTTTGCACCTGTTCAAGGATGGACTCAGGATAACCCTGGAGATAGATCAGTGAGGACATTAGAGATTCCCGGCGAAAGACAGTATACTGCGCCCCCTTTTTGGGGCGAAAATCAACCAAAGTGTACCACGCCGGAGAATTCATGAGCCAACTTGAACTGAACGATCGCACACTGATCCTGCACCGTTTCCCGCAGATGCGTGACGAAAGTCCGTTACAAGCCTGGGATGCCGCTGATGAATATCTCCTGCAGCAAAGCCTGCCGCCTGGTCCAGCGTTAATCTTTAACGACAGCTTTGGGGCGTTAACCTGCGCACTGAATACTCGTCCGCTGTGGCATATCAGCGACTCCTGGCTGAGTCAGCAGGCCACGCGTCAGAACCTGCGCCTGAATGCGCTGGACGACAGCGATGTCCAGTTCCTTGACAGCCTGGCACCGTTGCCGGCCGCACCGGCACTGGTCTTGATCAAAATTCCTAAAACCCTGGCGTTGCTGGAGCAGCAACTGCGCGCAGTGCGTCAGGTTATCACGCCAGAGACCGTGATAATGGCGGCGGGGCGTGCGAAAGAGATTCATACCTCCACTCTGCAATTGTTTGAGCAAATCATTGGTGAGACCAAAACCTCACTGGCCGTCAAAAAAGCGCGCGTGATTTACAGCCAGTTCACCCAGCCTGCGCTGCGCGAAAAATCGCCTACCCAGGTCTGGTCGCTGGACGGTACGCCTTATCAGATCCATAACCACGCCAACGTCTTTTCCCGCTCTTCACTGGATATTGGCGCGCGCTTGTTCATGCAGCACCTGCCGGAAAATATTGAAGGCGAGATTGTCGATCTGGGCTGTGGCAACGGCGTGATTGGCTTGATGGCGCTGGCACAAAATCCCGAGGCGGAGGTGCATTTTCTTGATGAGTCATACATGGCGGTGGCGTCCAGCCGGTTAAACGTAGAGATCAACCGCCCGGACGATCTGTCACGCTGTCAGTTCCGGGTCAATAATGTCCTGAGCGGTTATCCTTCCGATACGCTGCATGCGGTCTTGTGTAATCCGCCGTTCCACCAGCAGCACGCGGTGACCGATCACCTGGCCTGGCAGATGTTCCGTGACGCAAAGCGCTGCCTGCAATACGGCGGGGAGCTGCGCATTGTCGGCAACCGTCACCTGGATTATCACCACAAGCTGAAGAAGCTCTTTGGCAACTGCACCCTGGTTGCCTCCAACAAAAAATTTGTGGTGCTGCGTGCAGTGAAAATGCGTTAACTACAGCGTTAACGCCAGCGCGGTGGCCTGGGCTATCGCCCGACGGGCATCCAGCTCCTGCGCGACGTCGGCCCCGCCAATCACCTGCACGGGTTTACCGTTTGCCCGCAGCGCCGCTTCCAGCTCGCGTTGCGGCTCCTGACCGGCACAAATAATCACGTTGTCGACCGGCAGGAGCAGGCGCTCACCGTCGCGCCGGATATGCAGCCCTTCATCATCAATCGCCAGATACTCAATCCCGCCCCACATTTCAACTCCCCGTGACTGGAGACTGCTGCGATGGATCCAGCCGGTCGTTTTCGCCAGCGTGGCACCGGGCTTGCCGGGCCTGCGCTGAAGCAGCCAGATTTGACGCGGTGAAGGCTGTGGCGCGGGCGCAATCACGCCGCCGCGCTGCGTCAGACTCTGATCGATGCCCCATTCGCGATAAAAATCCCCGGTGGTTTCGTTTGCGGGCGGTTCAGACAGATATTCAGCCGTATCAAACCCGATCCCACCCGCGCCAATAATCGCCACGCGTGCACCAACCGGACGCTTATCCGCCAGCACGGCCAGATAGCTCAGGACTTTGGGGTGATCAATGCCGGGGATATCTGGCGTACGCGGTTTAATGCCGGTCGCCAGGATGACTTCATCGGCGTCTGCCAGCAGGGGAGCGGTGACCCGACAGCCTGTTTTGATTACCACGCCCGCCGCCGGCAAACGATGGCGAAAATAGCGCAGGGTTTCGCGGAATTCCTCTTTCCCTGGGATCTGTCGGGCGATATTGAACTGTCCGCCGATCTCATCGGCCGCCTCATAAAGGGTGACCTGGTGGCCGCGTTCAGCCGCCTGTAAGGCAAACGCCATACCTGCCGGACCGGCCCCTACAACCGCCAGCCGTTTGGGCATGTGCGCCGGTGTCACCGGCATGAGGGATTCGTGGCAGGCACGCGGGTTGACCAGACAGGCGGTGACGTGACCGGCAAAGATCTGATCCAGACAGGCCTGATTACAGGCGATACAGGTGTTGATACTGTCGTCATCCCCCCGTTGCGCCTTGCTGACAAACGCGGCATCGGCCAGGAACGGTCGCGCCATGGAAACCATGTCCGCACAGCCATCCTGCAAAAGCTGTTCTGCCACCTGTGGATGGTTGATTCGATTCGTTGCCACCACGGGCACGGCAACGTGTTGGCGCAAGCGGCGCGTGACCCACGCGAAGGCGGCGCGGGGCACGCAGGTCGCAATGGTCGGAATGCGAGCTTCGTGCCAGCCAATGCCGGTGTTAAACAGCGTCACGCCACAGCGTTCCAGCGCTGTTGCCAGTCGTAGCGTTTCGTCCAGCGTACTGCCTTGCTCAATTAGGTCCAGCATCGACAAGCGGAAGATAATGATAAAACGGTCGCCGGTGGCCTGACGGACCGCGCGGGTGACCGCTAAAGCAAACTGCATGCGCCCGGTAAAATCGCCGCCCCAGCGGTCCTGACGCTGGTTGGTGTGCGGTACCAGAAACTGATTAATCAGGTACCCTTCGGAGCCCATGATTTCTACGCCGTCGTAGCCCGCTTTTTGCGCCAGACGGGCACAGTGCGCGAAGTCGGCAATGGTCTGCTCAACCTCGGCGTCGCTCAGTTCCCGCGGCGTAAAACGGTTAATGGGGGCCTGTATTGCAGAGGGCGCAACCAGATCGCGCTGAAAACTGTAACGGCCAGTATGCAAAATCTGCAGCGCGATTTTTCCCCCGTGCTGATGCACGGCGGCGGTGATTTGCCGGTGCCAGTCACACTGTGAATCCTGGTTCAGCACCGCACCGTGTGCGGCGGTCACGCCCTGAGGATTGGGCGACACGCCGCCCGTCACGATCAGCGCCACGCCTTCCCGTGCCCGTTCGCCATAGAATGCCGCCAGCCTGGCCGCGCCATCTTCACGCTCTTCCAGACCGGTGTGCATAGATCCCATCAAAAAGCGGTTTCTGAGCTGAGTAAACCCCAGATCAAGGGGCGTAAACAACGCCGGGTAGGATGAGGGCAGCACAGTCATAATCACTCACAGATAAAGTGGTCGGATGAGTTAGCTTTAACCATTTTTCTGTTAAAAAAAAGTGAAATGGCATCAGGCTGTGAGAAACATCATAAAAGCGGCCTTAGCCGCCACATAAAACGGCCAGGCCGGGGAAATGCAGGGGAAGGCCAGCTGATGTGCGCGCAACCTCAGCGGCGGCGAATCCAGGAATAGCGAGAACGATAGCCACTGCCGTGATGCGTGTTGAAACGGTAGCTGGAGCCCGCCTCGGTAGTGCAATAGGTGCACTGGTGGACAGGGTCAATGTTTTGTGCCGGAATGCCTGCTTTTATCAGCATTTGCGTCGCCAGATACGGTAGATCAAACCAGACACCGCCACGGGTAGCAACGGCCTGGGGGCGCTTAGCGCCGGGATTGTGGGGCTGAACCGCATAATAGCGCAGGGGCAATGGCATGTCGGGCATCTGTTCAATCTCTGCCAGACGCTGACGATCCAGCTCAAAACAGCAGGGAGCCAGCGCCGGGCCAATCGCCACCGTCAGGCTCGCTGGCGTGGCACCGCGTTCGCAAAGATGCGCTACCGCCCGATACAGCACGCCAGCCAGGGTCCCCTGCAGACCCGCATGAACAGCGGCAACCTGTTTCTGCTGGCTGTCGGCAAACAGCACCGGTAAACAGTCGGCCGTGTAAACCGCGACGGGGCGGTGGCCGGTGGCGATCACGCCATCTGCATCACCGCTTTTGGGTGGAATAGTGTGAGTGTCGGTTAACACGACGGCGCTGTGACGCTGATGGGCATAGGCGGCATCATCAGGAGGCGGTTCGCCTGCGGGCTGAAACGCATAATCGACCCAGTCAAGTGCATCAAGCAACGGCGAACGCGGTGTAGCGGACATCCTCATCTCCTGTTGAAACAGCGTGTAATGTTGCTGCCCTCAGCTTACGTTAACTGCTACATTTTTGAAGCGTTACCCACTTAAATCTTTCACACCTTAGGATAAAACGATGAAACATTCAGTGAATTTCGCGCTGTCGGCGGTGGTTGCGCTGGCACTGGCAGGTTGCGCGCAACCTGCCCGACAGCAGGCACAGCAGCAACTGGGGCAACAATCGATCCTGGCCCTGAACTGGTTCCAGCAGTCCGGCGAATATCAGGCGCTCTGCTGGCAGGCATTCAACAGCGCCCGTCTGGCCTTTGATCAATCGGCTTCGCTGGCGGGCAAGCCTAAAGCGGTCATTGTCGATTTAGATGAAACTATGCTGGACAACAGTGCCTATAGCGCGTGGCAGGTGAAGAATGGCCAGCCTTTCAGCGACAAAACCTGGTCAGCCTGGACACAGGCGCGGCAGGCAAAAGCGGTGCCCGGCGCGGTGGAATTCGCCCGCTACGTCAACAGCCATGGCGGCACCGTTTTTTACGTCTCCAATCGCGATCAAAAAGACTATGCCGCCACGGTGGCCAACCTGCAGCAGCTTGGCTTCAGCGGAGTCAGTGAGAAAACGGTCAGCCTGAAAACCGACTCCTCAAACAAGCAGGCGCGTTTCGATGCCATTAAAAATGCGGGCTACAATGTCGTTTTATATATCGGTGACAACCTGAATGATTTTGGCGGCGCAACCTGGCATCAGGGTAACGTGCAGCGTCGGGCATTTGTCGACAATAATCACGCGCTTTTCGGTACGCAATTTATTGTTTTACCCAATCCATTGTATGGCGACTGGGAAAGCGGCATGGCGGAAAATTACAATAAGCTGACACCACAACAACAGCTTTCCGTTCGTGAGGCGCGCCTCAACGCCTGGAACGGTAAATAAAATGTCAATATGAAGCGCCTGCACTGGGCGGGCGCCTTCACGTTGGCTCAAATATTTACTTACATCCGTCACTATTTTCACGCAAATTAAATTAACTATCTCTCGCTTTAATTTACCCCTTCATTAAGACGGATTCACTGCCTGCATTAAATAAAGGCGGTTAATCGTGCTATTCATAAATTCTGCATTTAAGACTAATCCTGGTCTGTGGCGTCGCTGTTATTTTAATTACTTAGTTCGCTATGAAATTTTTGTATTTATTTGTCAATTTATAAATCATGGCGTGAATTTTATGTGTTTGATTTTAAATGAATAAAATTAAAATAACTGCAAAATTTGGTGGTATGACCTCTTAATCTTATTTACGTTTTGATGACGTTAGTTGAATAAAGTCTTACACAGGCAGGCAGTATTTTGGCGCGTGTAATATTCCAGGTGCATTGAAAATGATAAGCGGCTATAACCTTTTAATGTGATGGAGTTCAGGTTTCATTAGCCCCTCGGCCAAATAAGGTGAGCGGGTTCACTCCGTGGTTCGCCTGGAAATGATATTCCCGGTAGTTAAGAGAAGATGATTGTGACGACACTTAAACCCTTATTAGCGAAAAATCGCAGTTGGGCCTTACAGCGCCGCCAACGTAACCCCGCCTATTTTGAAAAATCGCTCTATCAGCAAAAACCGCATTCATTATGGATTGGCTGCTCAGACAGTCGGGTACCGGCGGAGGTGTTAACGGGTTCCCATCCTGGCGAGCTGTTTGTTCATCGTAATATCGCCAATATGGTCGTGGCGGAAGACGACAACCTGCTGAGTGTTCTGCAATATGCCGTCTTCTTTCTTGGCGTGAAGCGCATTGTATTAAGCGGTCATTATGGTTGCGGCGGCGTTCAGGCGGCTCTGAATCTGCCCGGCAGTCCGTTAGCGACGGAGGATTCTGCACTGGCGCGTCGTATTACCTGTTTGCGCGACGGCCTGGCAAGCCATCTTGGCGACCCGACGGCGCAGGAAACAGAGGGTGAGAAACTGAACCGTCTGGTAGAGGCAAACGTGCGGGTGCAGTTTGCCAGGCTGGTGGCTTCCGACCCTGTCCGTCAGGCCTGGCAATCTGGTCAGGAACTGGATGTGTTTGGCTGTGTTTACGACCTGCAATCGGGTCATCTTAAAGAGTTGATTCAGCAATCTGCAGAGGAGTCTTCACCATGAATCTGGATACGTTACGCCGCGATGTGCCGGCAGGGCTGGTTGTGTTTCTGGTCGCACTCCCGCTCTGCCTCGGTATTGCTCAGGCCAGCGGTTTACCGCCTTTTGCCGGCTTACTGACCGGTGTGATTGGCGGGATAATCGTGACATCACTCAGTCCGTCACGCTTCGCCGTCAGCGGTCCTGCGGCAGGACTGGTCACTATCGTGGTCGCCTCGATGGCCACGCTGGGAAGTTTTTCCGCGTTTCTCACTGCGCTGATCATCGCCGGGCTTTTACAGTGCCTGTTTGGTCTGCTGCGCGCTGGCCGTTTTATTGCACTCGTGCCCGGTAGCGTGATTAAAGGTATGCTGGCGGCGATTGGCCTGCTGCTGATCATGCAGCAAATACCGGTGGCGCTAGGAGCCGGCGGCAGCGTAAAACTGGTGTCGCTGGTAAACGGTGAAATGACCTTTTCGCTCTCGGCGCTGTTGGTGTCGTTGGTGGGCTTGTTCATTTTGTTTGCGTGGACAACCGGCCCCATCAAGCGCATCAAGGTGATAGCCTGGATCCCGGGTCCGCTCTTTGCGGTTCTGTTTGGCTGTGGGGTGACAGTATTGGGGGCGCGACTGTTCCCGTCACTCACCGACGCCTTACCGCGTATTTCACTGCCCGCTTTTGACAGCGTTTCGGCGATGATAGCCGAACTTGAAACGCCGGACTGGATGGCCTGGCAAAATCCGCAGGTGTGGGTTGTCGCGGTGACGCTGGCGCTGGTGGCCAGTCTGGAAACGCTCCTGAGCCAGGAAGCCCTGAAAAAGCTACGTCCGCAAAATCCTGCGCCATCGCCCAACAGAGAAATGTTTGCTCAGGGCATTGGTAACATAACGGCGGGCTTCTTGGGTGCAATGCCTATCACGGCGGTTATTGTTCGCAGCTCAGCAAACGTCAACGCAGGCGCACAAACCAAACTGTCCATTTTGCTTCATGGTGTGATGTTGCTGATTTGCGGTATGTGGTTTAGTGAGATGCTGAATGCCATTCCGCTTGCCAGTCTGGCTGCGGTCCTGCTCTATACCGGTTATAAGCTGGCTGCACCGCGACTGTTCATCGAACAGTTTCGTATGGGCGCACAGCAGTACGTCCCGTTCCTGGCGACGATTATCGGAATTATCACGTTGGGAATGCTGGTGGGAATCGGCATAGGAATTGCCACTCAAATTATCTACAGCATCTACAAGAGTCATCGCAACGCCTTGCAGCTTACGCGCTATGACGACCACTATGTGCTGCGTTTTCAGCAAAATTTGACGTTTTTACACAACCCTAAACTTCAGGGCCTGCTGGAAAAAATTCCCGAAAATAGCGTGGTAATTGTTGATAACGATAATGCAGAATATATCGATCCGGATGTAAAAGCCGTGTTGAAAGATTTTGGTGAAAATGCTGATAAACGAAACATACGCCTGAGTCAGTGGCCGGTGGCGGTGAAATAACCAGACATCGGTATTCTGGAATTTACAGCAGAAAAATCGGATATCTCGGATATCCGATTTTTTTATTTGTAAGACATAATAGACAGGGATGTCTGCCAGCCCATTCGTTACCGGTAACCTGTTTCAATACCCTGACGTTCGCCTGTTTACTGTTGTTTTTCTCTGAATGGCGCAGACACGAATCAGGCTTTAATGATGATGATAACGCCACATACTTTGTGGGCGGCGAGATAGTGAGCCTCTTTGTGACAAGGTCCGGACGTATGCGCGCTAAGCTGTTTGAAGAGCATAATGCTAAAAAGAGTGCCTTCTGGCTGTTTATGATTACGCTGATGTTTTGTTTCGTTGGCGGTCATCTGCGCATTCCCCACGATTTATCCCTGTTCTGGCCGGTAAACGTGTTTATTGCCGGTATGATGCTGCGTTATCCCTTCCTTCACCGAACCCGTTTTTATCTTATTTGCTTTAGTGCGATGGTATTTAACGATACGGTCTTTTCGGGCTGGACGTTACCGGCATTTACGCTCAATGTCGCCAATATTCTGTTTATCCTGATATGCGTAATAGTGATGGGAAAACAGTATCAGCATGATTCCAGCAGTGAACGCATCTCGAATGCCTTACGGATCTTCCCCGCCTGCCTGCTGGCGGCGTTCGGTTGCGCCACCTGGGGCGCACTGGCACAGGTAGGCAGTGTCAATGCCGCGTTCGCCGATGCCTGGATGAACTGGTTCAGCGAACAGTTTTCGACCGGCTTAATGCTGTTGCCGTTTCTGTTGACCCCAACCTGGCGCGTGATGTTCTCAGGGCTACGGGTAAAGGTGGGGACGATTCTGCCGCTTATCGCCGTGGGGCTGTCCTTAACGACGGGGGCCTTAATGGGCGGCGCAGGCAGCCTGACGCTGCCGGTGCCGGCGTTAATCTGGTGCGCCATTGTCTTGCCCATCCCGCTCACCAGCCTGGTGACACTGATAACCGGCATCAGCCAGATCATTTTGGTTTCCCATGGCGTCATGCATATCCAGGGCGATTCAAGCCTGCTGCCCATCAGTCATCTGACGTCAGCGCGACTGGGCGTGGCTACGCTTGCCATTAGTCCTCTGATTGTGGCGGTCAGCGTGGATGCTATCCGTCAGCTCAATGAGCGACTGGCTCTGCGCGCCGATTACGATTTTCTTACCCAGTTATTATCACGATCCGGCCTGTATGAAAGACTGCGTAACGAGCCCAGCTATGCGCAACGTCAGGTCGGCGTGATCCTGCTGGATGTGGATTACTTTAAATCAGTCAACGACAATTTCGGCCATGATGCGGGCGACAGCGTGCTGGAAGAGATTGCCCGCCGCATTTCGCCGCTGGTTGGCAGCAAAGGGCACATTTGCCGTTTTGGCGGAGAAGAATTTGTGGTGGTGCAGTTCGATCTGTCCCCGGAGAAAATCTATTCGCTGGCGGAGGGGATTCGGCAGAGCATTGTCCGCGAGAAATTTGTGCTGCAGGGCAATGCCGTCACGGTCACGGTGAGCCTGGGCCTGGCAAATGGCGAAGCCCAACCGGGTACGGCCTGGGCTGAGACGATTAACAACCTGATCTCCGCAGCCGACAAAAATCTCTATATTTCCAAGCGAAATGGTCGCAATCAGACATCGCCGGGCAAAGCCCATAATGAAATGACCAGCGACGTTGCCTGAGCAGGTCGCTGGACGCACATTAATGAATACTGGTTTTCAGCAGGGCGCTCTGTTGATGGCGTGCGATAGCCAGTTCAATCAGTCGGGTAATCAGGTCCTGATAGCTCAGGCCCGCCGCCTGCCACAGTTTGGGATACATGCTGATATTGGTGAAACCGGGTAGTGTATTCACTTCGTTGATCACGATTTCGCCTTCCTCGGTATAAAACACGTCGACACGCGCCATGCCAAAGCATTCCAGTGTGGTAAATGCCTTAATCGCAACCTGGCGAATCGCCGCATCGACGTCCGGTGGGATGGCGGCAGGAATCACCGTTTGTGCGCCGGTTTCGCTGATGTACTTTGTGTCGTAGGAATAGAAGCCTTCTTTCACCACCACTTCGCCACACGGGCTGGCCTGTGGCTCTTCGTTACCCAGCACCGCACATTCGATCTCCCGGCCTTTAATGGCTTTTTCAATCAGGGCCTTACGATCGAACGTAAACGCCATTTCCAGCGCGGGCAGGAGCGCTGCGGCATGGGTCACTTTACTTACGCCCACCGAAGAGCCCTGATTGGCAGGCTTAACAAACAGCGGCAGGCCGAAGCGGGCGATGACGGCTTCGGTGTCCAGTTGGTTCAGCTGTGAAGACGTGACGCTCAGCCAGGGGGCAACCTGCAAGCCGGCATCGCGTAACAGGCGCTTGGTGAAATCCTTGTCCATGCTGACCGCCGACCCCAGCACATCCGACCCGACAAAGGGCAGCGACGCCATGCGCAGTAACCCCTGCAGCGCGCCATCTTCGCCTTGCGTACCGTGAACCACCGGAAAAATGACATCCAGCTGTGACAGGGAATGCGCATCGTCACGGGCAATGAGTGGCTGCTCAGGTTCGCCGGGAATCAGGGCAATCTGTTTTGCCGTGCGATTGAGGGCAATCAGTGACGGATTTTCTGCATTCAGCAGGAAGCTGGAGGCGTCATTGAGGTGCCATTGCCCTTGTTTGTCGATACCCAATAGCACGACCTCAAACCGGGTCTTATCAATGGCATCAACGATATTTTTTGCTGACTGCAACGACACTTCATGTTCTGAAGATTTCCCGCCAAAGACGACGCCAACCCGCTGTTTTTTCATCAAAGGTATCCACATAAACGCAAATCACTACCATAGCATGCGCATTGTCATAAAAAACAGCCGGATGAACGGGAGCGCCTTCTGTTGTGCGTCGTGATCAGCTCGCCGGGCAAGGTCGGAGAGAAAAGAGGAGACACGCGATTCAGAATGCTTGCGACGCTTCATTACCTCGCAAGGAGTAGCGCCTGAATTTCCTTCAGCGTACTCCTCAACACGGGGTTAACGAAATGACGTATATTCAAAAAAATCTGTCATCGAATAACTGGCTGATTTTGTTTAAGGAAAAATAATTAACTACTCTTATAACGGTATTGTGTGCGGGGCCACTATGATTGATGCCAGCTCAGATGACGCCTCAACACGGTGAGAATCTGCACACAGGTAAAAAGTGTCGCTTGCTGCCTGCGGATGAATACTGCCACTCATTCAGTACTGCAGAGAACAAAAGTGACGTTTATTCTGCCCTTTGTCTGGCTGATTAGCGTTTACTATCTGCATAATTTATTCTCAGCACATCCCGTTATGTATCGCAGAAAAATCCATCTTCGAACGTTACTCACCGCGTTATCGATAGGAAGTGTCATTGTGACTTCCGGCTTGCTGCTGGGCGCGCTGTTTCTTTTTCAAAAAAGTAATATTGAAGAGTCGCTGCTGGACAGCAATATTGCCTATGCCCGTAAGCTGGCCGACACCACCGATCATTATCTTGCCATTGCCCAACGTGAACTGGCCTGGAGCGCCGGTCAGATCGCTGACCTGAATAACGTTCAGCTGTTACATCGCGAAACTACGCGCCTGTTACAACAGTCAGGTTTTTTCAACTCGGTAGTCGTGCTGGATAACCATTCCATTATCGCCTCCCTCTCGCCTGAAAGCCTGTCTCTGCTGGGTGTTAAGGTGGACACCGCTGAAACGGAACAGGCGAATAAGCTACAAAAACCGTTTATTTCTTCGCCTTTTATCTCACCCTCGGGCAACTATGTGGTATTTATCTCGCATCCCCTGTTTGCGCATGACGGTCATTATCTCGGCTTTATTGGGGGAACGATTTACCTGAAAAAACAGAGTATGTTGAGTGACATCCTGAGCCAGCATTATTACGGTGATGGCACATCGGTCAGTATTGTCAGTGATGATGGCACGATTATTTTCAGTCAGGATCCGACGCGTGTCGGGACGCGCATGGCGTTAAGTCAGCCGTTACAGAAACGCCTGGCGGCCACGATGAGCGGCCAGTTTATGATTCAGGACGCGGGCAAAAAGTACCTTATCGGTTACGCCAGCCTGCAAAAAACGGACTGGAATATCTTTATGTCCGGTACCTCAGAAACGGTAAATGGCCTGATGATGCATACGGCCAGAAATGCCTTCTGGTTTATTCTGATCATCATCGTCCTGACTGCAACCTGCATGGCCTTTCTGGCGTCCCGCATCTCTTATCCGCTGGAAAAACTGGCAGGCATGGTGCGTGACGGGGGAAGTGAGGCCAGCCCGGATCCGCTGTCATCCGTTAACACCTGGTACAACGAAGCTGACAGATTAAGAGAAGCGGTTCAGCATCACCGGCGTGCGGTCGCAGGGCATGTTGCGGACCTGAACGATAAAGCCATGACCGATCCGCTGACCGGATTAAATAACCGTCGCGGTTTCTATGCACAGGCGGCTCAGCACCGCGAGGAGCCTGTGCAGAGTGCGATTGCCATCGATATCGATCACTTTAAAATCATCAACGATCGCTATGGACACGATGCTGGCGACAAAGTCCTGGTGAGCCTGGCGGGTTTGTTAAGAAAGCGCTGCCGTACGCTGGATGTAATCAGCCGGTTCGGCGGCGAAGAGTTTGTGCTGCTGCTGCCGGGCACCTCTATGGGCGACGCGGCCGCAATGGCAGAACGCATCCGTGAGGCCGTCAGTCATACGGTGTTCCCGTTTATCAACAGCATGACGGTTTCCCTCGGCGTCGCTACCTTAAACGGTTTGGGCGACGACGCCTCACTGCTCAGGCGAGCAGATGAAGCGTTGTACGCGGCAAAAGACGAAGGCCGTAACTGCGTCATGGTGAACCATGAGGGGAACATTTCTCGCTATCCTGCCAGGTAACGCCGTGGGCGTGAACCCAACGGCGTCTTAACACATTTCGCGGAGTTTCCAGTGCAGCCAGTGGTCCAGTTCGCTGTCTGCCAGGGGACGGGAATAGAAAAAACCCTGGGCCTGATCGCAGCCATATTCCGTTAACGCTTCCACGGTATCGACACATTCCACGCCTTCGGCCAGTACCACATAATCCAGCTCTTTCAGCATGGTAATAATATTACGGGCAATAATGCGTGAGGCCATATCGGATGAAAGCTCACTAATTAGCGAACGGTCCAGCTTGATCACATCCAGCGGCATCCGGCGCAGATAACTGATATTGCTGTAGCCGGTACCAAAATCATCAAGAGAAATGCCAAAGCCGCGCAGTTTCAGCATCTCAAGCCCCCGCATGGACGAGGGGCTCTCAACAATGCGCTCCGTTTCCAGACACTCGATTCCCAGCAGGGAGGTGGGGAGTTTTGCCTTAAGCATTTTCTCTTCCAGACTATCCGCAAAACCGTCAAGCGAGAAATCGCGCTCACTCACATTAATCGTAACAGGCAACTGGATACAGCTGTTGCGCAGGCGCTTCAGGCGGGCGATAACGTTGTCAATCACCCATGATGTCAGGGCAGTAAGGGTTTCGGTCTGCTCAGCAAGCGGGATGAAAGTGGCCGGTGAGAGTTCGCCTCGTTCAGGATGATGCCATCGAATCAGGGCTTCAAGCCCGATGGGTTTACCGCTTTGCAGGCAAATTTTAGGCTGATAAACCAGATAAAGGCCCACATCTTCGCGCAGCGCGCGCGCCAGATCGTTGATTAACGTGAAATCCTGCGTACGTCTGATATCCGTGGCTTCACTAAAGCGTAAAGAGGGTAAACCGCGCCCAATGGCCTCGTGCAAGGCGCTGACCGCCTGGCGCAGGGTTTCATGGGGCGGGAAAATACCGGAGACGAAATCGACCTCGCCGGTGTGGGTGCTGAGCCCCACTGACAGGCCTTCACCCAGGTCGGCGCTGATGCCTTCCATCTGACAGGCGACCCAGTGCGCACTGATGCGGCTGTCCGCACGCGTCAGCACCGCAAAACGCCCGGTGGCAACAGTATAAATAATGTCACTGGCCGCAGGACGCAGCCGAAGGGGCAAAAGGGTAGCGACATCCTTGAGCAGGCTTTCAACGGGCCCCATGCCCATCGACCGGGCCAGTTCATAGGCGCGCGGCATATCAATACAGTCAATCAGGACCAGGCGGCGTAAGGTTGTGTCGCCTGCTGCCGATAAATAATGCATGTCACGAATCAGGCGCTGGCGGTTGGGCAGCCCGGTCACCGGGTCGACAAAGCCCGCAGAATGCCAGGCCTCCAGAAACGACATCACTAATGATGACAGTAACTGAAGCGTCGTAATTTGTGAGGCGCTGAAGGGGTGCGGTTGAACATCCGTGACGCACAGCGTACCCAGGTTTATGCCATCACGGTTTTTCAGTGGGACGCCCGCATAAAACCGAATAAAGGGCGCCCCAACGATCAGGGGATGGGCCGCAAAGCGGCTGTCGAGATAGGTATCAGGCACGACGACGGCGGTGTCACCATCTACCGCATAGCGACAAAGTGAATCCTCCCGGGACGAACGTTCCAGCTTAAAATTGTGTGAGGCACGCACATACTGAAACTCATCATCAATGATAGAAATAAAACTGCCGGGAATGTTCAGTGCCTGACTGGCCAGTCTGACAAATTTTCTCAGTATGTCATCCCGACTTTCATCAGGATGACGAAGCGCCTCAAGGGCACGGATGCGGCGTTCAGGATCGCCGTCGAGACTCATAAGCATGTGTGTCCTCCGCTCCGTACTGATAACGGCGCGAAATTAAAAAGAAAAAGTGTCGGATAGAAGCACCGCAACGCTGGCCAAAGGGCGCGAAAGGAAAAACAGGAAATAATTTTATTTTCACTAAATAATAGGCGTGTTCTGGGTTTATGTCTCTTTTTATTTTCTTTAATAAATTTCTTAGTTATGAACGATGCACACATTTAATCAATTTTTACGTTTTATTTTTTCATTAACACTGCCACAATTATTTTTATAAAGAGTAGCGCGCTATTGTTTTGCCCGCAACTATTAGGCATGAATATTTTTATTGACGTTTTTACACAGCCACACCGGGGAAATACTATGAATATTCTAAAAAATTTTACGATAAGACGTGTCGTCTTATGGATACTCATTATCGCCGTGATCGTCATTGCGCTTGCGGGTGCCTATGGTTCGGTGATTCTCAAAGACATTAATCGGGAAGTTACGCGCAGTAACAGCCTGACAGAGCAGCTTATTTTCCTCAATCGTGCCAGTTTGCAGATGCAGGAGAATGCGACAGCGAATCGTGCTGCGCTGGCGGCAGACGTGCCTGCGGGTGATGAGTGGCAGCGCTACCGTGCCGCGCTGACCAGCGCGCCACAGGATTATCCTGCGGCTGCGCAGGAAAGACTCCGTGCTCTGACGCAGCAGATTTCCAGCAATAACGCGCCGCTGAGCGTAGAGCATCAGAGACTGGTAGAACTCTTTTTGATTACGTTGGCTGCGGTCACGGGGCTGCTTTTCTTTTGTGACCGCTATCTGGTTGTCCATCTTGTTCGCCCCGTAGCAAAACTGCGTAATCACTTCCGCATCATTGCTGACGGCGATCTGACCCAGGAACCCGAAGATCTTGGTCGGAATTGTGTCGGGCAAATGGTGCCGTTACTTAAAGAAATGCAACAAAGTTTGCTGAAGACCGTTCTGGCGATTCGCGACAATGCATCCGTGTTACGGGATGAGGCCAGCGATATCGCTAAAGGCAATGCCGATCTGTCGAACAGGACGGCGACTCAGGCAGCCGCGCTGGAAGAAACGGCGGCCAGCATGGAGCAGTTAACCGCGACCGTGCGCTATAACGCAGAAAACAGCCGTGAAGCGCGCGCGCTGTCAGGCATCACTGCGCAAACCACTCAGCAGGGCGAACAACTGGTGAAAACGGTGGTTGGCGCGATGGAAGGCCTGTCTGTGGGCGCAGAAAAAATACGTCAGTTTACGGCTACCATTAATGGTATTGCGTTCCAGACCAATATTCTGGCGCTCAATGCCGCCGTCGAGGCGGCGCGCGCCGGAGAGCAGGGGCGCGGTTTTGCTGTAGTGGCCAGCGAAGTACGCTCTCTGGCGCAACGCAGTGCCGAAGCGGCGAAAGAGATTGAAGGGTTAATTGCGGATACGGTCGCCGGTATCAGTCAAGGACGTGATGCGGCCAACACGGCGGGCAGCACGATGGAAGAGGTGTTACGTAACGTCGGCAGCGTGAACGACCTGATTGGTCAGATTGCTCTGGCTTCCGAAGAACAGAGTAAAGGTATTTCTCAGGTCACACTCGCCGTAGCGGAAATTGACCGGGTTACGCAGCAAAACAGCAGTCTGGTGCAGACTATCTCAGCCTCTGCGGAAAGTATGAGCAGTCAGACTGAGACACTGACCAGCGTCATTACACGGTTTACACTGCCCGTGACAACCTCGTCTGTTGTCCGTTCAGCCAGCCATAAGGCCACGCAACCTCTTCGTCCTTCGGTCTCTGTGGCGACAAAAGATGATGCGGCCTGGATTGCGTTTGGCAAATAAAGATATATAAGCCAGCCGGTGGTCTGTTTTTCAATTGAAAATAACCACTGTGGTTTTCATGCCCCCGCCTTATGGCGGGGGAATTTATTGTTGAACGTCCTGTTTTAAATTTATATTTCCTTACATCTTACGTTACGAAATAAACTCAAATTATTGGTTTTTTTAAAAGTCATGCCGTTTCGCTTAAGGGAAAGTGATATAAGTTGATCAAAGCATAGATTCGGACCCATAAAATTCCTGCCAGAACGGCCTTCCCTCGATTGACATTTCCCCTGTTAAGATTAAGTATTCTTATGAAATGTGTGCTGCGGCGGTGGCTGATGACCGTGTGAGAGAACCGATACGGGCTGCGCTAAGGCACTGTTACCCTAAGTCAACAACAGGGAGCCTGGTTTGGGAAATTCAATCGTCCGACGGCCCGTGCCCGTCCAGAATAACGTCCGGGAGTTGCGTATTGCGGCAGGTCTGTCACAGGAGGGCGCAGCCGAACGCTTTGATCTCAGCTTACGCGCCTGGCAGACAAAAGAAGCCACGGCGAAAGTCGCCTTACTGAGTCAGGGCGAGTATGAATTGCTGCTGCTGTTGGCAGGCAAGCATCCCTATTATGAACTGGTGCCGCAGTCCAAAAAATAGCGATTTTTACCGTTTTACACAGATAAGCAGCCTCAGACTATGAAGTTCATCTCTGAGAGGACGATAACAGTAAAAACGGGGTCGAAGTTAAAGGCGATCCCGTGATCAGAGCAGATGACTGAGATTGGGATTTTTGCTGTACAGGCGGGCCTTTGTTGCGGTTTCAGGTTGGCAGATAACGTTTACCTGGTTCTGTCTGATTGCAGGCGTCCTCTTTTTACTGTGAGATGCCCGGCCACAGTATACGACCTCAGGAGGACATACTCTGAAGCACTCAACCGAAAACGGCGCTGAAGAAGCGCGCTTGCGTGCGCTGGCCCAGTATCACCTGATGGACACGCCGCCGAATGAAGCGTTCGATCGCCTGACGATTCTGGCCGCGCGACTGTTTAGCGTGCCGGTGGCGTTTGTGTCGCTGATTGATGAAAAACGCCAGTTTTTCAAGTCTCGCTATGGTCTGCAGATTACTGAAACCTCGCGGAGCGTGGCGTTCTGCCATCATACGCTTGAGAGTGACTCGATTCTTTGTGTGCCTGACGCGCTCAACGATCCCCGCTTCTGTAACAGCCCGCTGGTGCTGGGTTATCCCTATATTCGATTCTATGCTGGCGTCCCGCTGATTACGCCCGACGGGCACAGAATTGGGACATTATGTCTGACCGACAATCATCCCCGCCCTGCAATGAGCCCAACGGATCGTCAGAACCTGACCGATCTGGCTGCGCTGGTGATGGACCGCATGGAGGTTCATCGTATGGAGGTGCTGCGCCATGCCAGTCAGCAGCGGCTTGAAGCCATATCGGTCACCTCGCCTGATGCCATTATTTGTACCGATCTGAATCGCGGGATTACATTCTGGAACCCTGCCGCGACCAACATGTTTGGCTATGACGCCAGCGAAATGATGGGAAAATATGTCGCCGGACTGATCCCGGAACGCTGCCAGACCGACTACCGCAACGAACTTGATCGGCTTGAGCATGACGATGACGCGATCGCAGTTCCCCGCACTCTGCAGATTTGGGGGAAACGCTGCAACGGTGAAGAGTTTCCGGCAGAAGTTTCTTTCTCGGGCTGGCGCGAAGGGCAGGAACGCTATGTCGGCATGATTATCCGTGATGTTACGCTGCGTTATGAAAGCGAGGCGCGACTGTGTGAGCTGGCGTCACTGGATATGCTGACGCGTCTTGCCAGCCGCAGTGCGTTTATGACCCAACTCAGTAAGCTGACGGAATCCGGCGTACCTTATACCTTGCTGATGACGGATTTAGACAGTTTTAAAGAGGTGAACGATACACTAGGCCATGCCGCAGGCGATGCCTTGCTGTGCCATGTGGCTGAGCAGATTCGCGCGGTTTGTACCCATGCGATTGCGGCAGCCCGACTTGGCGGCGATGAGTTTATTGTCCTGCTACCCAATGGTTGCGATGAGGCCATGGGGATAGCGCACATACTCACTGCGGCCATCCAGATGCCATTTGATTACATGGGATCGGTGTTGACGGTGGGGGCCAGCACCGGTGTGGCCTGTTTTCCCTTACATGGCACCGACACATCATCGGTCATGTCAGCCGCCGATTTAGCGCTGTATCGCGCCAAAGCGCGCGGGAAAGGCCAGTCTGTTCTCTTTCAGCCTGAATTTCGTGAGGCGGAACAGGGACGACGCCGTTTTGAGCGTGAACTGGAAGCTGCGGTACGTCAGCATCAGTTCGTTCTGCATTACCAGCCGCGTTTTAATGGGGCCGATGGGACATTGATCGGCTGCGAAGCACTGGTGCGCTGGATGCATCCCGCGCGTGGCATCCTTTTTCCCGCTGAGTTTATTGATATGCTGATTAAAAGTCCGCTGTCAGTCAAACTTGGGGAGTGGATCATTCAGTCCGCTGTCAGTCAAATTAAGCAGTGGCGGCGTCAACACGCTGCCTTGCGTGTCAGTATTAATCTGTTCCCACGTCAGTTGCTGGAAACGGGCCTGGCCGATGTTATCCGTCACTGTGCCGGGGAAGATGCAGGCTTTATCGAACTGGAAATCGATGAACCGCTGCTTACCGATGCCGATGAGACAAAATTACAGGTTCTGGATGCGGTTAAAAATACGGGGGCGTTATTTATCATCGACCATTTTGGTCGCAGCCTGGCCTCGCTCAGCCTGTTGCAGCATCGCTGTGTTGCCGGTCTCAAGATAGATAAATCGCTGACGGGCCAACTTGAGCAGAGCAACAAAGCCCGACTGCTGTTTAACGCGATTGCTTCGTTAGGCAAAAATATGGGCATCACGGTCGCGGCTGAAGGCATTGAGAACCGTGCACAGCATGAATTCATTTGTGCTGCGGCATGTGACATTTTACAGGGCAAACAGATGGGGGCACCCGTCAGCGCGCCTCGCTTCGAAAAGCTTTATGTTACGCCGCTCAATTGCCCCCAACCCTGATTTGCGGTTCTTCCGGCGTTAACGCTCAGGGTCCTGAGCGTTAACGAAGATGACGCTGTCCTGACCGATGAGGCAGAAAAAACGGCACCGCGAGGGTGCCGAAGTGAGCAACGTTTGTCAGGACAATCATTGTGATAATCAACTCACACTAAGATTAACGGCCCTGTGCCAGGAAGATTGAGCGAACCGATGACACGTTTGTGAAAACGTGACGCGACGCAGGTTTTAAGCGGTCTGAGGGCATTTATCCGCAAAAAAAGAGAGAGGCATTTCAGGTATAGAGAAAATTTGTTTGATCCCGGGTGGCGACAATCCAAAGCGTGAACTAGTGTAATAACGCTGTTTGGAAGTCATTTAGGATTTCCCTGAGAACTCCGGCCCGGCCCTTTAACGAGGTTCGGGCATTTTTTTGCACTTTAAACAGCGCCTTGCCTCTCTGTTGCACGTTCAACGCGTCAGGGAAGGCCGTAAAACCTGCCTGCAGGCCAGCGCTGACGACAGCCCGTTTTCTGTGCATAACGACAGAGGACAGAGTAAGAGAGGGAAGGGCATTAACGTCAGCGTGGTAATGGTGAGTCGAGAGGCAGGTAAGCAGGCGCGTGTAACGTTTATTGCCTGAAGAGCAGCGTCAGAAGTTCACGATAATGTGACGCATCGTCCTCATTCGTTGCCGTTTCAAGACAACCAATCAGCTTCAGACAGATGATGCGTCGACTCACAGGCTTATTTTCCCGAAGAATTTCGACTGCGATCCTGCCAAGTGTTTCAAGTTGATGTGGGTGATCAATCTGGCTGAAATAATGGGCCAGATTGCTGGTTTTTCCTGAGGGCGGCAAACCGTCCTGGCGCATAGTGTTCCTTGAAGCTGAGTAGGAGTATTTGTGCGCAAGTTAACCGATCCTGGGGGCCGCTGTACAGCAGTATTACCGATTACTGGCGAAAGAAAGGTTCCCAGCCGTCTGGCTTAGATCTGGCAGGGTAAAGCGGCGATATGTAAGGCGGGCACTGGCGCTTCAGAGCTGGCTGACAGCGGCGACTGGCTTCCCATTGTGCGTGAATATTTCAGTCTGTGATAAGAGCATAAACGCCGCTAAATGAACAGGCACAGGCATGGCGCACGTTAATAATAACGTTTTAGTGCGAAGCATTACCGAAGAGAATAACATTATCATTAGCAGGGTTTTATTCATGGGGCGTAAACAGTCGCCAGGAAGTATAACCCTCAGCGCCACAACAAAAAATATTAATACTGCTCTTACAAAAAGCTGAACGATAATATCTCGACGTTGACGGATATCTGTCTTTACGTGCCTTTGAAAATACACGCATAACGCCGGGCCAGGCCTGGCAAGGCCTGCAGGTGTTGTCAGGCGTACTGTAGATATATTCAGAATAGTCTTTATCAGACAGCATTCAGGCCAGGAATTTAATAAATTTATTGCAATTCATTAAGTTAAAACAGGCATTTCAAAAGTATCATTTTTATCACTTCAGGCTACTATTCTTTCGGCAGAAAAAGGCTTTTGTCATCTGTTTGATTATTACTAGAATGTGAAAAACAATAGTGATTAATTGCCCGATTGAGGAGCGTAAAGTGTTATTTCACGACGATGAGAAAAGTCATGTCATTCTTGGCGAAGCGGTGGTCAATCTTGCCCTCGGTGAGAAAGAAATTAGTATTGATACACTCATTGCGGAGCTCAATATGATGGCCGAATCAGAAACCTGTGATAACAGATTGGCCGACATTTTTTCGGCGCGACGCTGGCTAAAGCAGTTCAGACCTTCACCCGTCAGGAGGGATTCCAGCCTGCGCTGGTTAATGACAGCCAGTCAGGAAGGAAAAACAGATGAAAATGTTATTCGTCTTAATCCGGAAGAGGATGACGACCGTGCATAGCCAAACGTTGGCAAGTTAGTCAAGAAAAGGTAATCAATGACCTCTCTGCCTCTGCTTTACCGCCTCGCCTCTGCCCTGTGGTGTAATCACAACGCTGTAAGACGGTTAGCGTTCTGATATTTACGCAAGTGACTGTTAAGTATGATATAGCACTTTATGCACAATAACCCTGCCAGCCAGTTAAGAGAATTCCTGTACAATTTTCCAGATGTTGTATAAGTTTAGTGAACATTGCGTTGACTAACGTTTATACTATTTCTCATTTGGGAGATTCATGATGCGTCAGAACGAAAATACGTCCAATACGGTTCACGATATTGCCCGTTACTTTGGCAACGACACGCTCCCTTCCGAAAAAGCGACGCTGGGTCAGGTCATCGTGGAGATCCTTCATGCAGGCAAAAGCCTTAACCGTAAGGCCATTTGTAGCGCGCTGATTCGTCGACTGAGTCAGTCGGCCAGTCCGCTTGAAGAGCAACATTATCAGAAACTGATCAGTATGCTTTTTGACCGCTGAACGCTGCGACTCACACGTGCATTCACGTCCCGCAGCAGTAATCTGATTGGTCAAATAAGCAGGTCACCAGAGGCCTGAGCATTTGAGGCTGGTTTGCCCGGTTACAGGGGCACAATGTCATCAGGAATGCGGGTATGCAAAAAGATAAACAAGAGAAACTTATTGAAATTGTCATGGGCGAGGCGATTACCGCGTTGCTTGACAGCAATGACACCATCAGTGGTGCGACACTGGCAAACAGACTTAAGATCATGCTCCGGGATGAAACTCACGACGAGCGGCACGAGGCTATTGAAATGGCGCTCACGGAAGTTCGCAACGAGTTTGCCTCCGCACGTGACCCGATTGATGCCACTGTACTGGCATTTGGTCAGAGCATTCCGGACAACAGTCGTAAGCACTAAGTCTGGGCGGCCTTCAGGGCGACGCATGCAGGGTAAAAACGCAGCGGTTGCTGGTATGCACGCAGGATTGCAGCACTGAACAGTCAGTATGACGTCACTTACCTTCACAGATACAGATTAAGAAGATCATCATGCCGAATACTATCGACATTGAGCAAAACACGACAGAAGCAGAAATACTGCATCTCTTTCGCCGTGCGGGTGACACACTTCAGGCTGAAAATGCAGTGCTGGATGCGGTGATTCGTGACATCGTCATTCAGGGGCAAAAGGTGACCAGTAAGGCCATCATCATACGTCTGATTGCCGAACTGGAATGCACGGAAGATAGCAATGAGTTGGCCGTGTTACGCCATTGCCTGGAAATTGTTGTGGGGCGAACATCCTCCAGGGACGATGCGTAAGATACAGCCTGCGCGGTCTCGCTGAATCTGTCATGGAATAAAAGCGCATCGCCCTGTACTGATAAAGCGGTATCGGCGCCACCGCTAGTCCGGTGCTTCATCATCTTAATGAAACTGTCGGGAAAGCAGGCGTATCGCTTCCTGACACGCTTTCTTTTCAAGCTGCTCTGTGCTCTGTTCACTGTAATTATGCAGTGAACTGACAATATCCTGAAGATGGAGCTCGCCATCGGGTTTAAGCAAACGCGCAACTATCGTACCAATAATGGTATAGATGTCTTGCATGGCGGTGTCATCACTCATTCGACCTCCGTCAGCGAAAACGTGCCTTTATTAATCAGCGCGTCGGTTATGTGAATACCTTTCAAGGCGCTTACTCGTGCAAAGCGTTTTTCAGAAAATGGGGTAAGCCGCTGCCTGGCAGCGACTTAATGAAGGTGATGGATACTGAGATCACCGAGTTCTGTCGTTTGCGATTCAGCCGGACGAGAAATCATCTCCGCACGGATTTCTTCAATGGCCCGCAATGCTGCGCGAATGCGTACCTCATCACTTTCGGTATCCAGAAGCTGTTGCAGCCGCTCAAGGAGAAGGCGCCAGGAAATTGCCGCATCCTCATTCAGTAGCTGCGTCACCATCTCTCCGATGATGATGTCCGTCATTTTTTCGTCAAAAACGTTATTCATATACTCCCCGGAAGGCGGTTCTGAGACCGAAAGATTAGCACAGGTTTTTCCAGTGGGGGTTTGCTCAGCATCAAAATGAGACTGCACGGATGTGCAGGCGGCACTGCAATGGCACCGAAAACCTTTACTGGCTTTTTTTTGCGGGCAACAGAATAAGTTTCTTTGAGCAATCATTCAATTGTACATTGACGTATTTTTCATCTTTGCCAAAGAAACAGCCCGGGCAGTGCCGGGCTCTGGCGGTCATGCTGCTGCATCGCCGGTTAACTGAGAAGACGGTCAGGCTGTACGAAACACAGAAACCATGTCGCGCAAATCACTGGCCCGTTTTGCCAGTTCATCTGCGGATGACGCCGACTGCTCAACCAGTACCGCATTTTGCTGTGTCACCTGATCCATCTGGTTAACGGCAATATTAATCTGGCTTACGCCGCTGCTCTGCTCTTCAGACGATGATGAGATATCGCGAATCAGCTGAGAGGTTTGCTCTATGGCCTCTACGCTCTGCTTAACTTTGCTGCCCGCATCCTGCGCCAGCGTTAAGCCTTCATTCGACTGAACGACAGATTGCTCTATGAGACCTTTAATCTCTTTCGCGGCACCGGCTGAGCGCTGCGCCAGTGCGCGCACTTCGGCCGCTACTACGGCAAATCCTTTACCCAGTTCGCCGGCGCGAGCCGCTTCAACGGCGGCGTTAAGCGCCAGTATATTGGTCTGAAAGGCGATGCTGTCAATGACGGCGGTGATTTCCTCAATCTGGTTTGAGCTGCCACGAATCTTCTGCATTGTCGCCATGACAGCGTTCATCGCATCACCACTCATTAAGGCCGCATTAGTCGCCGATACGGCCATATCGGAGGCGTAACGTGTGTTATCGGCATTCTGTTTAATAATGGACGACAGTTGCTCCATACTGGCGGCGGTTTCAGCCAGCGAGGCGGCCTGTTCCTCCGTACGCGATGAGAGGTCGTTATTACCCATCGCAATTTCTTCCGACGAGTTGGCAATGGTTGACGCGTTATTTTTAATACTGGTCACTAACAGCGAAAGACGTAGCTGCATCTGCGCCAGGGCATTCAGCAGTTCGGCGATCTCATTATTGCCCGATACCGTTATTACGGTGGTTAGATCACCCGCTGCAACTTTACTGGCCACTGCCACCGCCTCTTTTACAGGGCGCGTGACCGAACGACTAATCATAAACGCCACAAAGACTGCTATGAGTGCTAACACCAGTAATGCGGCCAGCAGGATATACTGCGAATGACGACGTTGATCGATTTGATCGTTGAGCGTGATTGCCAGTTGCTGGCTGAGTTTTGTGCCAAGATCGTTATAGGCGTTAATCGCTTGGGTAAAGGCTTTTACGTAGTCCAGAGGCGTAATCTGCACGGTTTTCGTGATAAAGACGTTTTCCGCCATCTTAAGTACGCTGGCCGAACGTTGATAGGCGTCCTGCGCCTGCGCGGCAAAGTCAGTTTTCAGTCCTGGCTCCACGGTAAAGGCTTTATTCAGTACATTACTGAATTTTTCCAGTGCATTTCGGCCGCCTTCAAGTTGATATTCCATGGCGCCACGATAGGATTCGTCAGCTTTATCCCCCGCCGCAATGATGGACGTACCACTTGCCCGGATGCGCCCGAGCGTTTCGGTCAGCTCTGGCAGGCGGCCATAAATACTCATGATAAGTTGATAAGTATTCAGGTCGGCATCTAAAGAGAGACTATACAAATCAAGAATGTCTTGATTCGTGTCCAGCAGGTTTTGAATGAGTTGGGCATGATGCGTCAGGCTGCTCGACAGCGTTAACTTCCCCGTTAACACGTCCTGTTGTAGCTGTGACCATGCGGTCTGAACGTTTAAAAAACGCTGAGTGGGTTGTGCGCTGGCATCATATTGACGCAATTCAGAGGCTATTTTTTCATACATTGCATCGATCTGAGAAGCCAGCGCTACGCGTGGCGCGTTATCCAGCTTATTTTGGGAAATAGCGATGGCGCTTTCCGCACGATGGCGCTGTATCAGGTTAAGTAATGTCAGGATATCTTTTTCGATCGGTACGCCCTGTAACTCTTGTGTTTTTACGTTAATCGCTTCATTACCCGACTGAATAAATAGATAGGTAGGTAATATAAATAAAACCAGAGCAAAAATACCGAGGATAAGAAATTTTGTCGGCAGGCCGAGTTTGTCGAGAATGTTTTTCATTACTTACGGTCCAGGTGGAGTGGTGTCTTTTGATAAAATCATCAAATATAATTATGTTATGTTTTTACTGTAATAGAATGGAAATTTTTCGCTTATTATCAACGATCTGTTTGATTTAACGGCAGGGCGAGGCCCATTTTTCACAGTGAAAGACAGTATAGAGTGCATTCTTCTGTTTATCATGTTAAAGATTCACTAAATTTTCTTTTCAGTGTGGCTAAGCCAAATTATTTTTCTTTTTTAATTTTTATCTAATCATAAATAGGTATATATGGGATGCTTGTTATAAAAAAGCAGCCTCGATCCCAAAGAATGAAAAAAAATTAAAGTTATCCTGAGGGGGGACGATAATGGCGGTCCTTATTTTTTTAGCCAACAATAAAGTCTTCCAGGGGCTTTTACCGGGTAATATTCTGGTCAGATAATTAAAGTCATATGACTTACGATGAGTATCGCCACGTGCTCAGGACCGGTTAAACATACATTCCGCTTACTCCCGCAAGACGCTTTCGAAGCTGAGGGTTGTGTTGCAATCCCTGTGACGCGTTTTGTGTCGCTACGTGCGTCATCGCCTGCGTGTTTTCCTGCGCTTAAGCACTGTTTACAGCGAAGAAGTGGTGCACGCTCTGACGCCGCAGCGGCAAACGGTGAGTGTTCCCTGTTAACCACGATTGAATATTTTTTTCTTATCGCCAGAAAGTAACCAATACAATGTTTTATTCTCTTTTTCTAAATGAAATTCTTCTCGTTTAGTTTAAGATTTAATATTCGTCAAATTATTTTTGTTTTTATTAAAAAACCATAATTATCAATTGCTTATTATTTTTTTATTACGGGGCTCTTAATTTTTACTGTGGATTTTACTTTTTTAACCGATACCTGTTTTTCACCATAAGCAGGGAGTCCATAATGAAAATTTCAACGCGCCTGACGATGAGTTTCGGCCTTTTAATTACGCTGTTTATTATCTGCACCTCAGTGGCCTATACCGGTATGAATAATGCCCGTAACGGCATGGATGAAGCCGTAAATGTCAAAATGAAGAAATACCGTGTGGGGATGGACATGTACGGTGGGTTACGTGACATGGCCGTCATTGTGCGTAACCTTGCCCTGATTACGGATCCCGACCAAATGCAGCGAGAGTGGCAACGTATTGTCACGCAAAAAGCGAGCTATATAGAGAACCGTGAGCGTCTGGCTGCAATGGTTGCCAGAGATTCAACGCCAAAGGCCAGAGAGGCCTTTGATAAGATAGTAAGTAGCGAGGGCCCGGTGCTGGCGGCGCTGGAACATGCCGGCCAGCTTGGCTTACAAAACAAGCAGCAGGACGCGACGTCTTATCTGATAAAAACGGTTCGGCCATTGCAAGGGCAATTACTTGAGTCGCTGAAAGAGATGACCAGGCTGCAAATGGAAGACAGTGAAAAGTCCGTTGAAATCACCAGTCAAAATGTGCGCCGGGCCACGCTGATTCTGTTGATTCTTGCCTCTCTGTCGGTGGTCGTTTCCGTCGCAGCGGGGTATATGATTATACGCGTGCTGATGCGTCAGCTCGGTGGTGAACCTGCTCAGGCGCAGGCATTATCTGCGGCGATTGCCGGCGGCAATTTAACCGCACCGGTCACCTTGCGTGCCAACGATTCAACGAGTCTGCTCGCCTCTCTGGCGAATATGCAGACCAGTTTGCGTCGTCTGGTTAGCCAAATCAAAGAGACCGCCGGATCGGTCGCCTCGGCATCCGATGAAATCGCTCAGGGCAATACTGAGCTGTCATCACGTACTGAACAGCAGGCTGCCGCCCTACAGGAAACGGCGGCCAGTATGGAACAGCTCACCGCCACGGTGAAGAGCAATACGGCCAGTGCACAACACACGGCTACCGTTGCCCGCGAGGCTGCAACCCTGGCGCGCAGCGGCGAGTCCGAAGTGCAGCGGATGTCTCATACCATGAATGACATCGCCCTGAGCGCGACAAAAAAGTACGCGACATCACAGGCGTGATTGAAAGTATTGCGTTTCAGACCAATATCCTGGCGTTAAATGCGGCGGTTGAGGCAGCGCGGGCGGGCGAGGGTGGGCGCGGTTTTGCCGTCGTCGCTGGCGAGGTCAGAATCCTGGCACAGCGTAGCGCCACTGCCGCAAAAGAGATCAAGGAACTGATTGAACATGCGGTGGAACAGGTGGATAGCGGCGTTCATGTCGCCGCCGGGACCGGAGAAAGTATTCTGAAGGTCGTGGGCATGGTCAATGCACTGGCGGGCGCGATGGATGAAATATCAATGGCTTCGTCAGAGCAGATGCAGGGGATCTCGCAGGTCAGCGTTGCCGTCAGTCAGATGGATGGGGTCACCCAGAATAACGCGGCGCTGGTTGAAGAATCCTCATCCGCCTCGCACTCCCTGTCAGAGCAGGCGCACGCCTTACGCGGCATGGTTGAAGCATTTCAGGTTTGATCGCTTAGCAGGGGCGGTAACGCCCCTTTTTTATATCACAGAGTCTGGCTTCCCCAGCCTCACGACAGGACATCCCCGCGTCGCCAGGCAATCAGGCCTGTCACTGAATGGTCAGAACAACCCGGCCAATCAGTTTGATGTCATCAATCCCACAATCAAAGGCCACGCCAATCCCGCTGACGTGGACTTTCCTGACCGGAATACGCGTCAGCGTTCTGACGCTGGCTGTGCCTTCGATTTCGACCAACCAGACGCCGTCATGCATATCTTCGAAGTCAGTATCGATGATGTATTGCGTGGTTTCGGCCAACAGTAAAAAAGCGTTGCGCGGTTCCTGCTTCAGGGGCGCATATAAGGCTTTATCCAGCATCACATAACCCGCATCCTCGATTTTTCCGCTGATTAGTTTTTTTCTAATCAGTGTCGGTGTGTCAGGTTTGCTTTCTGAGAACTTACTTCCTTTACCCGTAATCAACCATTGCAAGTCCGCCCCCGTTTCCATAACGCACTGCAAAACGATATCTGACGGAAAAACATCACGTTTATAGCGTGCAGACAGGCTGCTTGCGGCAATTCCAAGGTGATCTGCAAGCTGCATTTTCATGGTAAAGCCATAGGCATCGACAACGCGATCCAGAGCTTCAGCGCTCGAGTTCGGAAATTTGAAATTAGTATAAACGCTCATTTTCATTGACACTTAGATTTAGTCTAAGTATCCTCCGGTTTTAGTTAGCCTTTGATTGATGCAGCAGCAGGCGGCTTTATCAGATAACGAAAGATTTTGCCTGATGAGGCCCATTTTTACAATCGTCATGCCGGAACCTTATCGCGTCGCTCACCTGTCTGCGTGTAACGGTCAGCACCGGTGAGATAAGGCAACAAGGGCGATTGTGTCGGTAAGCGCCGCGATTGCACGCAAGATGTGAGTGAAAGTGGTTTAACGCCTTGTCGTGCTGACACTGAGGCCAGTTTTATTACCGTTTCGCTTAATGCTTAACAAAAGCCAGCGATGAGACAGGCGCGAATCCGTCATCAGGTACAGACACCATGATGTCAGTGACGGTGGCGACTGGTCAGTCAAACCCGATGCAAACTTTATCGGAGGAAAACAATGAGTCGCACCGTCCAGATAAAAAGCCCGCTATCCGCTTCGCATGCTGAAGCGCGTTTTGACAACGGCAGCAGCGAAAAGATGACCTTTGATGAATTTCGTCAGCGCTGGCGTTTGCTGCGCGACAGCAACCGTAACCCTGCGCTGCGGTACTTCAATCACCAAAATGACGATTTCAAATTCTGTGTTTTAACGCTGGTCAATCGTGACTGGCCCGGCAGTTTCAGGCAGGAAGATATTGGCAAACCTTTCGAGTGTTTCGATCAGTTACGTCGTGAACGCATCATCATGGCGATGAACAAGCTGGCGCGCTGGGGAAAGATATTGCCGCGACAGTTCTCAACGGCGGACTGCTTTTTGCCTGAATAAACCACCTAATCGTAACGCAATGACGTAAACCCGTCGGGCATGACTTTGCCCAAAATCTGGAGAGAAATGATGAACAGCGAAACCCATTCACTGAATGACGCCACAACCTTTACCCTCAACAAACTGCTTGATAACGAAAGAAAAGCCTGCGCACTGGCGGTCGCCAGACGGCTGAATGTTATGGCGGCGCATATTACGCGTCAGACATTAAACGGCATTGAGGCTGCGGAACTGCTGCGCAACGAAGCTGAACGTTATGAAAACGAATCAGGAGCGCTGCGCTGATGGCCGATACCATTGATGTCGCGCAGCAGCGCAGCGAAGAAATCCTGGCGCACAATATTGCCCAGGTCACGCAACGGCCCGTGGCAATCAGCGCTTCGTTTTGTGAAGAGTGTGATGCACCGATTCCCGAGGCGCGCCGTCGCGCCGTTCAGGGTGTCACCCGCTGCCTGTCCTGTCAGGAAGTCTGCGAGTTACGCACACGTCTTCACCACGGACAGGCGCGATGATGACTTTTGCTTACCCGTGGAATGCCCCCCGGCTGGCGATTGCCAGCCCGTATCCCACTTATGACCAGCAGCAACACCGCGATCGCCTGATTGCGGCGTGGCTGCATGGGCAGAAAACCCTTAATGCCCAGGCCAGGATGGTGCAACTGGACGTCCGGCGTCGCATGGCGTTACTTGAAAAGCAACAGGGCACAGCCCGGGCTAATGCGTACTTAGCAAAAACCTTTGTTGAGCGTACATTACCGCGTGTTGAGTCAGTCAACCAGCGCTACCAGTTGCATGCCATGCGTCCCGGCATCGTGGCGCAACTGTCCCGAACGCTGTCGTGCCCGCAAGGTGCAGCCAGAGCGGCCGGCACATTGTGGGAACTGATGAAGCGGTTTAACCGCCTGCCGGATATGTCCCGTGCTGATGTTGATTTACTCGCGGGCGATATTGCCAGCTTTATTCATGCAGAACTGGTGCAGTTGCATGCCAGCATCAGTGAGAGGACGGATTACCGTTATGTCCATCACCTCTACACAACCGCGGCTATCATCACCCGTGAACTGGGACAAACGCCACCGCTCTGGGAAACGGTCAGTACTCGCTTCTTCTGTCCCGACGAGGTTACCGCCGCCATCCTGCGTATGCAGGCAGAGAAATGGTGGAAAGGACAGTTGCGTCGTCTCAGCGCCTTCTGGCGAGAACATCTGCATATTGCCTTAGCCAACGTCAGCAAAAAGCGGTCACCTTATGCCAGTCCGATGGCGGTCGCGGAATGGCGGGAACAGCGTCGACGCACTCGTGACTTCCTGCAGAGTATGGATCTGGAAGATGAGGAGGGGAACCGAATCAGCCTGATCGAAAAATATGACGGCAGTGTGGCCAATCCAGCCATTCGTCGTGCGGAACTCATGACACGCATTCGTGGCTTTGAAACCCTTTGTCAAAATATGGGCTTCCGGGCGGAGTTTTATACTTTAACCGCCCCCTCTCGCTATCACGCCACCTTGCAAACGGGCCACCGCAATGCGAAATGGAACGGGGCCAGCCCGGCGGACACGCAGCGCTATCTTTGCACGCTCTGGCAGCGAGTCCGTGCCAAACTGCATCGAAATAACATCAGTATTTTTGGTCTGCGCGTTGCTGAGCCTCATCACGATGGTACACCGCACTGGCACATGCTGATGTTTATGCGCCCTGAGGACGTCAGTCGGGTAAGTGAGATCCTGCGTGATTATGCCTGCCAGCAGGACAGCGATGAGCTGAACAGCGCCCGCGCACGCAAAGCGCGTTTTCATGCGGAAGCCATGGATCCAGCAAAAGGCAGCGCGACAGGCTATATCGCTAAATACGTAGCAAAAAACATTGATGGCTATGCGCTCGAAGGCGAGCGGGATCATGAAAGCGGAAAGCCGCTGAAGGAAACGGCGATGGCCGTCTCGGCCTGGGCGGCCCGCTGGCGTATCCGCCAGTTTCAGTTTATTGGCGGTGCACCCGTCACGGTTTATCGCGAACTGCGCCGCCTGGCTGATCTGCAAAGCGCTCATGGTGCGGGCGAGGCGTTTGCTGCTGTACATGCTGCGGCTGATGCCGGTCAATGGGCTGCGTACACCGATGCCCAGGGCGGCCCCTTCGTTAAACGTGACGCACTTACCGTGCGTGTCTGGTATCAGCCCGATGAAAATTGTAATGCCTTTGGCGAGGAAACGCAGTCGATTAAAGGCGTTTATGCCACGGCGACAGGGCCCGGCGCGCCCGTGTTGACCCGGCTGAAAACATGGAAAGTTGTGCCTAAACGCGCTGAAGAAGAGGGCGGCCAAAAACCGCAGCCGGCGTTGCGGTCTTGGAGTTCTGTTAATAACTGTACGTCTCAGACATATCTTCTTTCTGACAGCGAGACATTATCTGTGGAGGCGCGGAATAAAGTCGGGTTAGGGAACGGTACAGGTCAGAAGCCTTTTCAGTGCCCACGCACAACCCAGTCTGTCGCATTCTCCTGCACGGTTTTTAAGCCGGACAGCCGGACAGCGTTGACGGTACCGCCGCGTTATCGTGACAGGCAGGCCTGGCCTGATCCGGATGAAAACAGGCGGGTTAAAAGGCCAGATTTTTAAACTATAAACAGTGAAAATCTATTGATTTTTCTTACGCTTCTGCAGGTCAGTGCCGCAGGTTTGTCTTAAGGGAAGGTTAATAAAAGTTGATGCCTATCAACATGATATAATTTTTTACCAACTATCTTAAAACGCTTCCACAGTTAATCAATGCTATGATACTGTATGTATGTACAGTGTTTATTTTGGGGGAGGGAATTGTGGGAAATGAATTACATGAGCGAGTTATGCTTGAGCGCGTTGAGCTTATCGCCAGGCTCACCAGTGAAGGGGCCTGCGGCGAACGAGACAGGGAAATTGCGTTAAATTTGATTGCTGAACTCGCAGCTAACTACACCCTTTCCGATAACCGATTTTCCGTTGTCTTTTCGGCTACGCCTTTAAAAAAACCATGATGCCGGCGTTCTCACTGTAACGTCAGCGGGTTGTCTGTCGCCTGAGCCCACCCAAAGGATGATGTGGGCTCAGGCGCGGGCAGCGGTCCGGGCAAACAGACCTTCACTTCGATCGGTCTTTAGCGTTCCTTTCTGTCATGTCAGGCCACAAAAAACGCCAGGCAGTTGTCACGTTCCTTTCCCGTTTCACTGCTTCATCCGGCCGCAGACGCTCATCGTTAATCACGCATTTTTCTTTCCCGTTTCGCTGCCTCTTCCGCCTGCGGATCATCACGGCTAAAACACGCACCTTCCTTTCCCGTTTTATTGCCTCTTCCGGTCGTTGAACCTCATCGTTAAAACGTGCGCTTTTCTTCCTTCCTGCCGTTTTTTTAGCCGGAGTCATCCCATTTTTACTGCCTTTGCCCGCTCACTGTTGAGCGGGCGCTCCCGCGTTGAGCAATGCGCTGCTGAAGCAGACACTACTCCTGTCGCGCGCTGGCAACGCAGGCCGCGCTGAGCACATGCCCCCTGTTTACTGCATGGCCTGAGCTTTATGAAACCTGCTTTTGCGACAGGAGATATGGCCTGGCGATGCGGTGCCGGTAATGCAGGCTACCGCTGACAATATTTCGCCCAGCCAACCATGGTTTTTATGCTCATAAGGGGCCAATCAATGCTGATTTATGCACGACAGGAAGAAACGGTTGATGAGATTTGCTGGCGTTATTACGGACGCACGCAGCAGGCGGTTGAACAGGTTTATGCCGCCAATCCTGGCCTGGCAGAAAAAGGCCCAACCTTACCGCACGGATGCAAAGTGGTCTTACCGGATCTGCCCCAGGCGGCTACTGGTGAGACGCTCAATCTGTGGGATTAGTGCCAATGGAAAAAATCAGTTCTCTGATTAATTACCTCATCGGGATTGTCCTGATGTGGTTTGGACGTCACACACCACAGGATATCGCTTTTATGGTGGGCTCTGGCGTTGCTGTGTTAACGATGTGCATCAATGTCGCAACCTTTTTTATCAACTGGTATTACCGCCGCAAAACCTACGAGCTGCAGCAGCGCAACGTTAAGGGGCTGAATTTTGAGCCAGACCGCTAAGCGATGTGCCGTCGTCGCCGTGCTGGCCATGGCCGCACTGCTACCGCAAATCAAGATGCTAAAAACCTCCGAAGCCGGACTCAGGCTGATTGCTGATGCCGAAGGGTGCCGCACGTCACCTTATCAGTGCAGCGCCGGCGTCTGGACTAACGGCATTGGCCATACGCAGGGCGTTACGCCTGCCAGCGTGGTGAACGAGCGCCAGGCGGCAGTCAACCTGGTTTATGACGTCATGCGCGTTGAGCGCGGCATTGATCAGTGCATGACACGTGACATGCCCTCCGAGGTCTACGACGCGGTGGTGTCCTTTGCCTTTAACGTCGGCGTACATGCCGCCTGTAACTCCACGCTGGCGGGCTTCATTAACCGTGGCCGCTGGCGCGATGCCTGCCTGCAGCTCAGACGCTGGGTCTATGTCAAAGGGACGTATAACGCCGGGCTGGATAACCGTCGCCAGCGTGAAATGGCCTGGTGCCTGAAGGGGGCAGGATGATGCGACTGATGGTGTTTGCGATCGTGACGTTACTTGCGGCACTGGGGGCCGGCGGCTGGCGTCTCAGCGTCATCGAGGCGCGGCTGGACAAGGCACAGCACAAGGCCGCGGCGCTGGCCGCCGACCTGAGCAACCGGGAGAAGGCCATCGATCAACTCAACCGGGATAGTCAGGCCAGCCGAAAACGTGAGGCCGAACTGCGGCTACAGCAAAACCAGGCCAGCGCTCAGGCGCTGAACCGCGAAACGACAATCAGAAGAGAAACCGATGCGAATCCCGCTTTACGTGCCTGGAGTGCGACTGCTTTGCCTGCTGACGTTATCCGGCTGCACAGCCGTCCCGCCTTCAGCAATGCCCGAGATTATCTGGACTGGCTGTCCACGCGTGACCAGTTGCCCCATCCCGGAGAACCGCCTGCAAACGCAGGGTGATTTGGCGGCAGATAACCGCCAGTTAGAGGCTGCGCTCGCATCGTGCGGGTTGCAGGTAGAGATGATTAAAGCGTGCCAGGAGCAGCATGATGTTGAAAGCAACCCAACTCCGTCAGGTGCTGATAAACAGCGTTCCGCTGCTACAGCAAAATCCTGACAACCTGACCATCGATATTCAGTCCGGCAGTCTGGTCTCCACCCTCGCCAGCTCGCTGTCGTTTGAATACCACTTTCAGCTGGCTGTCGTCATTACTCAGTATGCCGACGATATTGATCTGATCATGGTGCCCGTGCTGGCCTGGCTGCGGGAAAACCAGCCCGACATCATGGTGTCGGAGGAAAAACGCCGCACCGGCTTTACCTTCACGCTCGATGCCACGGGCGAGGGGAAGCACACCGTGACGGTCACGCTCCAGCTGACCGAACGTGTCTGGGTTGAGCAGCAGGAAGGTGGATTACACATCACGCATCTGCCGGAACCTGCGCTGCCAGAAAACGATGCGCGGCCCTGGCAGTTGTATATCAAAGGCAAGCTGGTCAGCGAATGGAAGGCATAGCCACTGCCGCTTTTGCTGAGGCGCTGTTTAGTCATTTCTGAGTAAACGGCATTCGATTGCTGCTTTTCTCCTGCAACGTGAAACTACTGCCATGAACGAGCAAATATTAGAAATCAAGCGCTTGCTGCGCAACATGGTCCGCATCGGTACTGTCTCCGACGTCAATCTGGAGGCGGGCATCTGCCGTGTAAAGACCGGTGATAACACCACTGACTGGCTGCACTGGCTGACAGCCCGGGCGGGACGCACCCGTACCTGGAATGCCCCTTCGGTTGGCGAGCAGGTGTTGATCATGAGCCTGGGCGGCGAGCTGAACAGCGGCTTTGTTTTGCCCGGTGTGTTTTCGGATGCCAGTCCGGCGCCATCGGCCTCTGCGGATGCGCTGCACTGCTCCTTTCCTGATGGGGCGGTTATTGAATATGAGCCCCAGACCGGCGCGCTAAAAGCGGAGGGGATCCAGACTGCCACTCTCAAGGCGGCCGTTAAAATCCTGCTGGATACGCCCGAGGTGGAGTGCACAACGTTACTCAAAACCGCCACGCTGGAAGTCACCCAGGGCGGCACCATGAAGGGCGACGTATCGCACAGCGGCGGCAGTTTCGCCTCCAATGGCAAAGTGCTGCATACGCACCAACATCCGGGCGACAGCGGTGGGACAACAGGAGCGCCATTATGACAACAGCACGCTACAGCGGTATGAGCCGCGAAACGGGTACGACGCTGGAAGAGCTGGATCACATCCGACAATCCGTGCGCGACATTTTGACCACGCCACTCGGGTCGCGGGTGATGCGCCGTGATTATGGCTCGCTACTGTCGGCGCTGATTGATCAGCCACAAAACGACACGCTGCGTCTGCAAATCATGTCGGCCTGTTATATGGCGCTGCTGCAGTGGGAGCCGCGCATCAGCCTGACCGGCATCAATTTTGAGTCTGCGTTTGACGGCGGGATGGTGGTGGAAATCACCGGCAACCGTGCGGATACCGCGCAGGATTTTTCGTTAACCGTCCCTGTGAGTTGAATCATGCCTACTATCGACCTGAGCCAGCTGCCTGCGCCAAATGTGGTGGAAACGCTGGACTATGAAACGCTGCTTGCGGAACGCAAGGCGACATTGATTTCGCTCTATCCTGCTGACCAGCAGGCGTCGGTTGCTCGCGTATTGGCGCTGGAGTCGGATCCGCTGGTGAAGCTCCTGCAGGAGAACGCGTACCGGGAAGTTATCCTGCGCCAGCGCGTTAACGAGGCGGCAAAGGCGGTGATGGTTGCCTGGGCCAACGGCAGCGATCTGGATCAACTGGGCGCAAATAACGGCGTGACGCGACTGGTACTGACCCCTGCAGATCCCACCGCCACGCCGCCTGTTGAAGCCGTAATGGAGCGCGACGAAGATTTTCGCGCCCGCATTGCTGCCGCCTTTGAGGGGCTGAGTGTGGCAGGGCCATCGGGTGCCTATGAGTTTCATGCGCGCAGTGCCGACGGACGCGTCGCCGATGCTTCCGCCATCAGTCCGTCTCCTGCCAGCGTCACCATTACCGTGCTGTCACGCGAAGGCAATGGCGTGGCGGATAACGATCTGCTGGCAATCGTGGATGCCGCCCTGAACGATGAAGATGTACGGCCGGTCGCCGACCGCGTCACTGTTCAGTCGGCTCAGATTGTGGATTATCGCGTCGAGGCCACGCTGTACCTCTATCCCGGCCCCGAAGCCGAACCTATTCGCGCTGCCTCAGAAGCAAAACTGCAGGCGTTCGTGAACACCCAGGCACGTTTGGGCCGCGATATCCGTAAGTCTGCGCTTTACGCCGCCCTGCACGTCGAAGGCGTACAGCGTGTCGAACTGGCGCAGCCGACTGCGGATGTGGTGCTGGATAAAACCCAGGCGGCGTTCTGCACCGGTTATCAGATCACGGTAGGAGGTTCTGATGAGTAAACGCCTGCTGCCCACCGGATCTTCGGCACTGGAAGTGGCGGCGGCGGAAGCCTGCGCAACGCTGGAGGCCATCCCTGCGCCGATGCGCATGTTGTGGAATGCTCAGACCTGCCCGGTCGAGCTGCTGCCTTATCTGGCCTGGGCCTGGTCGGTTGACCGTTGGGATTCAGGCTGGAGCGAAAGCACCAAGCGCAGCGTGGTTGCCGCATCGGAATACATCCATAAGCACAAGGGAACGATTGGATCGCTGCGCCGTGTGGTGGAGCCGCTTGGCTATCTAATCCGCATCAAGGAATGGTGGAACACCAACGAAGCGCCGGGCACATTCCGCCTGGACGTGGGCGTGCTGGAAACCGGTATCACTGAGGCCATGTACAACGAGCTGGAGCGATTAATTGCCGATGCCAAGCCGGTCAGCCGTCATCTGACGGGGTTATCCATCAATTTGGACAGCACCGGCACCGTTCCTGTTGCGGCCGCCAGTTACAGTGGCGATGAGCTTACCGTTTATCCCTATACACCTGAAGTTATCACCGCAGGCGGTTCCGGTTACACCGGCGCAGCGGTCCATCTTATTGACCTGACGGAAGTGAGAGCATGACAACGAAATATTTTGCCATACTGACCAATCAGGGCGCGGCTAAGCTGGCCAATGCCGCGGCCCTGGGTACCCAACTGCAAATCACCCAAATGGCGGTGGGGGATGGCGGCGGCACTTTGCCCACGCCCGATCCTGCACAGACCAAACTGGTCGGCGAAAAGCGACGCGCCGCGCTGAATTCACTGAAGGTGGATGCCGCGAACACCAGCCAGATTATTGCTGAGCAGATTATCCCTGAAGGCGAAGGCGGCTTCTGGATCCGCGAAATTGGCCTGTATGACGCCGATGGCGTTATGGTTGCGGTGGCAAACTGCGCTGAAACTTATAAGCCACAACTTCAGGAAGGCAGCGGCCGTACCCAGACCGTGCGCATGATTCTGATCGTGAACAGCACCAGTGCCGTCACATTAAAGATTGATCCTTCGGTGGTGCTGGCCACGCGCCAGTATGTGGATGACAAAGTCATCGAAGTGAAAGCCTATACCGACGACGTGATGAAGAAGCATGTCGATGCGGCAAACCCTCATAGCCAGTATCTGCAAACGGCTAAAGCGCTGGCAGAGATTAAAGATGCAGGGCTGGTGGCGGAGGTTCTCAAAAACCTCGGTTTAGG
>Ga0157363_1000204_pt1 | contig 45702 bp, 49 predicted proteins | sample AttsexASBM1_FD_111477 | JGI IMG/M metagenome (GOLD analysis project Ga0157363, IMG submission 111477) | Fungus gardens microbial communities from leaf cutter ant in Ribeirão Preto, State of São Paulo, Brazil - Atta sexdens ASBM1 | ecosystem: Host-associated > Fungi > Mycelium > Unclassified ... | reverse complement strand
CGCACGCACGCACACACACACACACACACACACACACACGTATATATTTATGTATATAAAATTAGAGAAGCATTATTAAAGTTCATAATATCTTGTATAGGTGGGTCTCATGAAAGAAAAATACGATCATCGATTACTTTTAAAACATCTTCCATCTGATCTACGAGTTTTTTTAGAACATATTCAGGTAATCTCCGATATGATTTGAACTAACTTTAACACGATAAATGTTTATCTTTGTAGTAACAAAACACTTATAACCCTTTTGTAGAGTTTGGAATATGCAGATAAACCAGATTATGGTATGTTAGCTGGTCTTTTTGAACGATGTATGAAACGTAGAGGTGTAAAACCAAATGATCCCTATGATTGGGAAAGGCCATTAATAGCTAATGAAAGTTTATCAACTACTAGATCATTACCTACAGTAGCTGTACCACCCCCTCTTACTACAGCTACTACCCTCAATCAACCTCCGACTACAAATGTAGATACAAATAATCAAGAGAACGTGGAACCAGATAACAGGAAAGAGTTAGATGTAAGAAATAAAAAAAACCATAAATATCTTTATCTTATTTATTTTAAATCTTTTTAGGACAGCATTTATATACTTGTATATTTTTAAACAATTTTTAATTTTTTTATTATCCTAAGATCCATTTTTTATTGTGTATATTTATTTGTCATAGGCACAATTGGATTACGAAAGTATATTTAGAAGAAACAGGCAACGTGGAATAGAAGGTTCTCCAGTACCATTTGCAGCAGCTATTAGCAATCATGGTAGGGATAAAAATTGCAATGCCACAATACCAACAACGGATAATACGCATCAACAAGTTGCACAGCAGACTATGCCACCTTTGCCAATCCAAGGTTTGTATAGTTTACCTATATCGTAATGTTTGTTTTATCCTTATTACATAGTAATAATTTATTACATAGGATCTCCCAAAAAACGACGTGCAGTTTCAATGGCAGTAGAATCTCAAGTTCCTACGCCAGTAGAAAAGCAGGTAGATAACGAAGGAGACGCATTGATGGCTTCCGCACGTTCAGCATCCGAGGTTCCTCGCCTTAAAACAGTAACCAATGCAACAGCGCCACTTAGAAAATCAGCAAGCGGTGCTACATTACCTGCTACTCTCGCCCGTTTGCGCATCGCTACACCCGAAGGAACATCCGGTGAATTACCAAGTCCTCGTATACAGACAGAAGTTGATGCTTCCTATTGCTCTTATGATGTAACTAATACTAAATACGTTGGAAATCAAAGTCCGGTGAGTACGTAATTTATACTTAATGTAACAGAGATTACAGCAGTTATGCAAATTTCGATATTTTTAGGTAACTGAACAAAGAGAACCTCTCAGAAGAGAACCCAGAAGAAGAGCAGACAGCCGACAACAAGTAAGAAGCGGACGATCGGCGGTACGTGATTGTTCTATTACGCAATTTGCACAAATAGACGACGACAATGTATCCGCTCTGCAGCAAGTGACCAAAGGCGGAGGAGGATTGACTTTGGCTTCACAATGGAAGTCACAATTTGACGATTCTGAAGAGACTGATAACGAGTGGAAAGGGGAAAATTTGCAGAGTCCTGAGCATAAAGGGATAAATGCTCCATCCATACCGCCACAAGTAAAAATTCTTGTTTATTACAATAAAAAGATTAGATTAGCAGGGACACATGGATGTATTTGTATGAAAATGCTCAAATAATGCTCGAAATTTAAATAAGTTTATACATACAGTCCACAGGTGTCGTTGAAGGCTTACAGCAATTGGATACAAAACCTAACGCAGCTCAATCAAATGCCTCAAATGTGTGTCAACAGCAGTCTTTAATGCCCACAGCACTGTCTAAAATAAGCGAAGATTCTCCGAAACCAGCGGTACCGCATAGATGTTTGAATATCGCAGGTATCGAAAAGTATCCAGAATTACAAGGTGCACTTCCGCGAGCTTGGAGTGTTCCGGTTTTAGCTCCACATGTTCGAGCTTACCTCGAAGCTCCATTGGTTCGTACCATTTTGTAGGTGGTTCACTACTGATCTCTTTTGCACAGACTTATTTAAATTTCGATAATAGGTTCAGCAAGCAGCATTTGATGATTTACTATATGAAGTTGATGTTATGAGAAATATTGCCACTAGATATGATGAGCCAAAACAGACCGTACCAATCAGAAGATCTAGTCTACCAGCAGTAACTTTCTCTCCTTTTGATGCAACGGTTAACACTCCTAGAGGAGAAGAAGAGGAAGAAGCAGTAGCGGGTAGATTGGAAATCAGAGTGGTAGATGCAACTGGTGGTGCTACAATTGTGCAAACTAGTGCTGATAGAGAACCATTACAAAGTACGTGCGATTATTTTTTTTACAAATCAATTAGTGAGTTAGTCAATCACAATCCATTTTGTACTTATAATGCGAATATTTGCATTATCTGAATTTATAGAAAAATTAACGAACGGCACGGCAGGTAGTCCAGCTAGTCCTAATCCAGGACCGGAAGAACCATCGATATATTACGACGCTACTGAGAATCGACCGACTGTGAACGCGATTTTGCAAAAGGAATCGATCAATCTCACTACTGCCTCGACTACTGTGCAAAACGCAGTACCGCTTCGTGATAATAAGGACAATAAAGAGAAGGAAACATCTAGTAGGACGTACATCGCTCATAGTAAAATACCAGTTCCTGTTAAAAGTCCAAGGTGTTCGCTATCCGAATCGACACCTGAAACTAACACTCCAAATATCAAGGCAGGAACTGGAAGTGATATAGAAAAACTACCTGCGCCCGCAACTAAGGAAAAAGAAAATAGTTAGTAAAACTAATACAATATAGAAAATTCTTTAATAATGTCGATATATAATATTTATACCTATATTTGTTATTTATGACATGCAAGATTATGATAAAAATTGACAAAATATCTATTGTTCTTAAAATTTTGTTAAGAAAGTAACGTATCACTAAAGATACTGAAAAAGCTTGAACGCTTTAATTTATTACTATATGATGTTTTATTTTAATAATTTTAAAAATTATTTATTTAAACATTGTATTATTGTTATTATTAGAGAAAATGAAATGTAATATAACTCTAATATAATACAAAAATTTATATTTTGAAACAATTGCGTAGAAAAAACAATTACAGTAAGAAATTACTTTTCAAATGTTACTCCTTTAAAAAAATTGTTTTATATCGATTATACATCGTGTGAATAAGTCTTCTATAATATATCTTCTATTTCGTGTTGTCAAAGTAAGAAATATTAAAATTTCTTAACTCTATATATATAAAATATTATGTAATAGTAAAATGTGCATGAGTTTTCAATATCCTACAAAAGAATTTAACCCTTGCATAAAAATATTTTTGATAAATAAAATAGCATTAGTCTTGAAGACTATGACTTGTATTTAAAAAATAAGAAAATGTATATACGTGAAATTAATTTCTACATACTAGTTCCTCTTCGTACTAACGTTCGCAAATTTTAGCTGTCAGAGGTAAACCATTGACAGCACATATGGAAGCGCCAGCACATTGCCGTCGCATAGCATTATCTGACGCTAGACCAATCATGTCACCTTTAACTTCAGCCAGCTCTGCCGAAGACGAAAATTTAACTGGATGTACGCCCGCTTTGCGCCGCCGAAGACAAAGTGAAAAATATGTGACAGACGCTAGTCAGCTGAATCTGCAGTTCCAAAGACCGCAACACAGAACGAGACCGCAATCTGAAATATTGAGACTTTCTCCCAGGGGAGTACCTTCGCATCTTTTACGGGAGCCTGGTAAAAAATCCGAAGAAAGCAGTGAAAGTGATTCTAACAGCAGTGGACCGCCAAAATCTTCTTCTCGTCAACCACCACCACCGCCTACATCGTTGCCACCTCACATAGCAGAAAACAATGCTAGGTGAATATATATTTGCATATATATCTGACTTATATAAACAATTTATAGTCGGAAATTTAAATATATTATTCCCTTATATATTATTCCCTTATCTCTCGATATCCCATTATGTAAAATTAATTGTAACTAATGATATAATTTCCCTTCTATGATTATGGATATAACTTTCTGCAATTATAGATGCCGCCGTTATTGGCCCATACCAGATGCAACGGTTGCTAGCAGAGAATCGTGAGATTTGATGTTCAAAATGATAAATAGCCTGTTTATGTTAGAATTGAGAAGGCTTTTACTGCTCAACCATCTAAGAATGTGATATCATTTGGGGCACCCGCAATACGAAATTTTTCTGATAAATACATCGTCGAATACATGAAAATTTTAGCAAAAATGCATATCTATATATCTACAAAGATACAGAACCTATTCACTTAGCGTGCGAAAATGTAATTGTCTGTGAATGCGTATCAAATAGTGCCGCTTTAATTAATGCCTGCTGAATTTTTTGAGTGAATTCCTCAAAAGAAGTCTTTCTAATTATTTTTGGGGCATATACTCAACAAGTTTCAGTAAATGAAATAAAAGTGTACATGAGAGTGCGTGCTTTCAGTGTGCAAGCAGTACAATAATCTGGTGATTCGAGATAGTCGCTTTTTTAAAGACTATATCTTTTCTTTATTCATATAACATTTATTACATTTATGTTACAGTATGAATATGTCCGAGTATCTTTAAATTTAGTATTTCTACATACGATATTATATATTTCTTTCCTTTTTTTATATCTGTTGGATTTGCATACATGATTTATGCATAGAATACGTTTTATATGTGTTACCAGAAAAAACTCTATGTTATTATTAAATCTAATAGAATTTTCCTTGCACGGAGATATAAAATGCACTTATTTGCATAATTCATTCACATTATATAAAATATCCTGTAGAGACAGCTTTTATAAGATTTATAATTTTATTGATAGTAGCTGCAAAGTAATATAAATACATTTTTTTTGTTATAATAATAATTATCATTATAATTACTGTTGTACACTGAAACATATTTTATTTGTTAAAATAATATAAATATTTATATTATTAATAATATAAATATTTTATATCTTAAAGGAAATGAGTGCTCGATAATTTATTAATTAAAATTATATTCATTTAATTTATGATACTTTAAATTGTTAGTAATTTAGAATTGCTATGTTGCAATGAGCATAAATCACGTAATAATAACATAACGAGTTTTGTGGATAATATAAGAAACCATGAATAATAGATATTATTTAGCATCGCAAGAGAAAGATGAGTTTAATGAAGTGGCTCTAGAGTAATTATAAAATTCGAGCCAGATATACTAGTCTCCTTGATAACCCATTATTAAGGCCAACAAAATGCAATCTTTTTTTCGCATATATACAAGGTATTGCAAAATTATCAAAAGTTCTTTTAATAACAGTTCAATTAAGAATTGATTTTCTTTAACAAAAGAATATAACAAAGAAGATAATCGTTTATTGCAACTTCTTTGTAACATATCTTTTTGATATTTGATGCTCTAAGCCTCAAATTAAAATTCTATGAAAATTATTTTCTACTTGAATTAGTTGAAATTAAAGAATGTTTTATTACTCATTGGTTTCTTGAATTGATTGATTTTTGTAAAGTTTTTTTTTCTATTCAATCGCTCATAAATTGATTAAAGAATATGTCATTAAAAGAACTCTTAATGTTTTTGAGACATCCTGTAAATATATATATGTATATGATCTCAGCTTCCTTGTACTATCTTTCATCTACAGATCTTTAGACTAATTTGAAATTAAAAAGGAGTTTTAATTCTTGAACTGTAAATAATTACAAATTCAGGGATTTTCTCAAGTCAGCTTCAGGGATGTAAATACATATATACATATATATAATAAGTATATAGTAAAATAATAACTTTAAATTGAAAACTGAAGATATTTAGGATTATTGTATTAAATTATATTAATTTTATTGTCTTAGAAGTTACTCTATATGTGTATATAAAGTTATAAATTGCACATTTTTATTTTTATTATTATTAAAAATATTTAAAATTGAATGTTAAAAAGTAACATTTTTGTTAAAAAAAGATGCATCCCAAATTTATCAGGGAATCTATAGATGAAAGGATATGCAGAGAATTTGGGAAACTGCGTATATGAGTAGATAGATGCGAATCGAAGGAATGTGTATGTGAGAAACATTTATAATAGAAACATTCAAATAATATTTGTACCAAACGATGTACTAAATACAGATTCCTTTATTCGAGCATCGTAGCACATAATATAAACATATATTACACATGACATGTGTATATATATATATACACATCTATTTCAAGATGAGATATAGAATGCCACTGTATATGACGAGAAAAATGTCGAATAAGATATAATTGTGACAGATATTTAAACATTTCTCATGCACATAATATGACAAAAAATTGATTTAAGCACGAATGCTTTGCGAGTTTTCTTATATAACGAATCTTGAATGAAGTCTAGTGATGCTATAAAACTAGTCATAATAGAATAATCCATAATGTGCTATTGTTAAATCCAGTTTTAAATATAGAGTCTTGTCACCTTGTATAAATTAGGAAGATTATTCTGTGCAATGATTATGATTAGATCAAGTAAGTATAGAAAGTGTTCCGGTATTGGCGAAAAGTAGGCATAACGTAATTTCTTATGAGATGTGACGTCGATTTTTTTTAGTTTTTTAAATACAAAAATGTTAATCTTTCTCGAAATTTTTGTCGGGGAAGGATCAAGAATTCAGAGTTCATGAAACTATATAATCATCTTTCGTCAATTCTGTATGTGGACACTTAGTATAATTTATAATAATTTATAAATTAACAAGTTTTTAATTGTCTTGTTCAGCGGAATATAACGCGCAACAAAAGAAATTGTATTAATAGGAAATTTATCATCGACTTATTAGTGCTTATTAATTATGTGGCAATATATCTTCGTGTAAGATGTATACGAAATGCGGATACACGACGTAGATTAAATAGACATATAAAAGGATCAAAATCAGTGAATTTTGGATATTATTAATAATAGCGTTATTATATAAGAAATTTGAAAAAATGTATCTTTTCATGCAAGTATGGCATAGACTTGTAATTGTAAAGTATTATTCGGATACATGTATAATTGAATTTATAAAGTTACACCGTCTTTTTTTCAGTAAAAGAAAATGGGAAGAAAAAGCATATAATATCTCCTTTTTGAATTTATGTAAATAAACAGCATGTATGCATATATATGTAGATATAGCTTATGACAAATGCATATATACATATATGCATATAGATGCAAATATTATATGTATTTTATGGATATTCAAATGTAACATATAATGATTAAACAGAAAGTTTCAATAGATGTTCAACAAATTTCAAAGATTAACTCATTAAAGTCTATAGTTTCTTGTAATTTCTGTATGAAACTCTCCTTCTTTATTCATTAGATAATCCAAAGCAATATACTTTAATATGGAAACTTTGTATAGAAATTTTATCTATTTTCAAAGTACTTAAAAACTAATAACTAAAATTGTAACTAGACTTTAATGAGTTAATTTTAAATTAAATCGTAACCAATATAAAGACAGATTGTAATAACAGCAGAATATCAACATTACTGGGGGATATTTAAAAGGTAGATGCTATAAAATCTTTTTTGTGAAATATGAGAGGTTCTTAATTATTATAATAATTCTCAATATTAATTATAGTAATTTATCATATTCTGCTAAAGTTTACTCGAGATTAACTGAAAAATAAAGTTGATTAATATTATTTAGTCACTTAAATACATATAATAAAAATTCTACATATTTTGATCAATTTTTTTTTAAAGATGTTCCTTCTTAAAAATCTTCAGTATAGAAACATTGATTTTAAATTTTGTATTAAAAAAATCTATCAGTAAAATATTTTCCAGTCGTGCAAGATATTCTGTTTATGGAAATCTTACGAAGTTATAATAAAACGGTATTCTTAATCGAATTTTAAAGAAACAAAAGTATTATCTTTAAATTCTATAAAGAATATTATTCTATTATATTTTCACAATTATTTTATTTTTTTCTTAATATTGTCTGTATTATCTTTACAATATTTCGTATAAAAGTATTCAGTTCCGTATTCTACTATACTTGACTTTTTGGATCTTAACCATAAATAATATAACTGTATGTATGTGAGCATATTTTCTGTCCCTGAAAGATGGAAACGTATCATTCCATCCATGATTCTGTATTATAACATATGCATTATAAAATAGGAGACACGATAATCGTTTTTATCTTTATCATGTACATGTATCCGCAAATCGTTGACCTCGAGGATTTTTTCTGCTGTAATATGTAATTGATTTTTTGCCGACAATTTAATACATATTGTGACCACTTTATTAAAAGAGTGAGTCATGTACAGTTAATAAATATAACAAAAATTGGCTGTAACGAACACCGCTAGAAAATGAAATATCATATTGTCATATAAGCGCAGTTCAATTTCGCTGAAACTTTATTTCAGCAATTTGAACTTAGGAAAGCTTTTCCCCTCCTTATACAGTATATTATTAAAAAATTTAATTGTAACGATCTGTTTGAAAACTACATACTTTGAATTCGATATAAATATATCGAAATATTTTAACGTTATAAACACGGTATACAAAGCAATTCAGTTTGTGACAATTTCATTATGTCACTGAATATAGCCAATCGAACCGAATTATTTAGAAACATTTTATTAGAAGCAATTTAAACTATAGAAAATTGGATTAAGGGAAATTTAAGCATATACAAAACTTTATATGTAGATAGAAATGAATGAAAAGAAATCAATTTATAGGATAAATAACGTGAAAAAAATCTGTGAGCGTTTATACACTTTCTCGTATCGCTGCAGAGTAAATAAAATCTATCTATTCTACTGCAATCCAATTTTTTTAGAGAATTGATCCATTTATACAGTAGAATTTATACTTCTCATAATACTTTCCGAGCTATTTGTCAAAATTTTATTAGTGGTTGATACCATCATAGTGTATTATTGTCATTAACTATTTTTTTTCTATTGTCTTTGCGAGATATTTGATAAATATATGTCACAGTTCTTTATATATAAACACACGAGAGTAACATTTGACTCAGGATTATCACATTCTTGAAGTAAGAAGAAACAAAAAGATGATGTTTGCAATACGTCGTTTTTATTTGTATTAAAGTTTTTCGAGGTGTATATACATATATATATATATGTATATATACATATATATAGTATATGTATATATACTATAGTTTAATAGTGATATCTTTGCGCGTGTGTATTTCGTAATAGCTACAATTTTCTCTAATTTATACATGAAACGTTTGGTATCTCTCAAGGGTACAAGACAAAATCAGATTATCGACATCTAGACTATAATATCACAATAATTAACTGCGATTATGTTGGTATTATTTCAGCTTTACACAATAACGGTAATTATAGAAAATACAGAGATACTAATTACATTTAATTGTTATATTAAGTATTGGAATATATTCTTGGACTTACCTAAAACGAAAATATAAAAAATTGTTCCTTATTACTAAGGTGCTCGCGGGAAATGAGTGCCTTATGGTATAATTCACACGAGCAGATTCTTGGCATACAAGCATGATTTTTAAATTTTACCACATATTCGCACCAACCAACTTAGATAGCTAAAGCTCGAGTAATTTTCTACAATAATGACTTCAGTTTTGAACAGAGTTTGCTCAATGCGATCGTTTCACAATTGATCCCAATACTGTTATCAGTATCAAAGTCTCGCCGATACTAACAAATGGGAGATTTTAAGAGTATTAACGAACTCCACTTTTTGAATGCGCTATGAGCCATTGTAATGTGATATCGATATTGTCTTTTTCTTTACACGAAATACTGTAGCAACAGATCTCACGGTCCTGAATCGCAGATAGATTCCTAGAACAAAAAAACATATATATATATATATATATATATATCCATATATTTGCAAAATGTTATACATAGCTGAGTGTGAAACTTACATTCTTTCTATGAGCCCATTCTCATCCAATGCATGAGGTAGATCCCTTTTATTACCCAGAACCAAAACTGGTATTCCAGACAATTGTGGTTTATCCAACAAATTGTGTAATTCATTACGGCTTGCCTCAATCTTCTCTGAATCAGCTGCATCAACCATGTAAACTATGGCATTTACTCCTCTACAATATCTCTCCCACATAGATCTAAACCTTGGTTGACCGCCAATGTCCCATACTTTTATAGTGACATTGCCTTTGGTTATTTTGCGCATATTAAAGCCTACAGTTGGTATCATATCTTCACTAAACTGACCCGACTGAATACAGAAAAGAGAAAGATTATCTTTGTTAGTCCATATTTAAGAACAATGGATGTTTTCCAACAACGTATACAGGTGACACAGTGTAACAATGCTCAACACAATAAAAAGCTAAGTACGAGCGTGTAAAATATGTCAATGTTACCAAAAGTTCAAAAAGTTATTTGGTAGTCATACTTATTTTGCAATAAAACCTTCAAAAATCGTCAATTTTGAAAAAATTATGACCTAAGACTGAATAAAAATCATAAATCTATTATTGATACGCTAAATATAATTATAAGAATAGAATGGAAGACTGTAATGCATTCTGGTGTTACACTATAAAACTAAACTGCGTTCCAACAAGTACTTTACACAATGGAATACAGTGTAATGTCTCTGTGTCCTAGCTGGAAAATCGCCAATGACATGCATAATTATCATTAATTATTCTGATAATATAAAGATATAATTTTATAACTTTAGTTTAATATAATTCCAATTATAACGAAAATGATGTACTACAAATGAGCGTATTCAAATTTGGCATAAACAAATTTAATTTTCAATTCGTTTATAAGTGCAGAAACAATAAGTTTTATTATTACATTCGCAAGAACAATCGGATAAAAAAAAAAAGAGAGGGAAAAAACGGAGAAAGTGGTGAAGAAAAAGACAAACAAGCGGAAGCAGCAACACAGTTCAATGACTATCACATTCAGTTGCGACAATGCCAAATCATTTGACGTAAGGGCGTATACGGTGACGGTATACGTTAACATAGAGATGGAGTTATTTCGAAGGGGTTATTGAATCTAACCAAGCATTGCGACACACGCAGAGTACTTTCGCAAATCTCGCGTCTCGTCGATATTGACTTGTATGTTTGTGAGATCGACTCACGCACGTTCTCCTAAACAGAGGAAATTCATGACTCACGTACCGCTATGACATTCACGAAGGTAGTCTTTCCACTGTACTGCAGGCCAACGAGAGTGAGTTCCATCTCTTCCTTCCAGAAGAGAGACTTGAACCAGTCCAAGATCCGATTGATAAGGGCCAGCATACTGAATCCCGTGCGGCGAAATCCAGCTCCGTCGAGAGGTTAACGTGGAAATTTCTTCAAAATATATGACTGCTCGTTGCTCGCTACCTTGTATCCGCCGTCAAGAGAATCAGGATACGTCACTCCCGCTTCCAGATGGACAGACGAATTTCACGCATGCGCAATAGCGTGTCATTAGCAGACAGCTGTTCGTAAACGATTTAAGCGACAATGGCCTGCAATGGCACTCTTGAGAGTGTCATCCTGAGCGACGCGTGTATTTCGAAATCATTTCTGTGCCATTTGTATGCCATTTGCGTGGCATACAAATATTGCTCAAATTTTTCTTGATGCTTCTCTACATTCCTCATTCTTATCATATTCCTTATTCGGCTGTCGTAATTGCCCACTAACAGCCTGTGCAAATCCATGGATGAGATGTGTCCCTCGATGTGTTCCAAGATGTGTCGAGAAAAAGTTTTGACTCTCCAACGGTTTGTTGGGTTTTAAAAAGGACAATTTTATTAGTACACAATAAGTGTGATAAGTCTTAAATCTTCAATTTATATTCTAAAAATAGTTGATAAGTATTATAATGTGGTACGTGTAGTGTCATGAAAATTTTTTTAAATAAAGCATTTATATGCAAATGAGAGAGATTTAGATATAAATAAATCTTAGTAATCATTATCAAGCATAATTGGATATGTCGAAAGATTTCTCGATCGAGATTGATCACGTTTCTCTTATCGAATCTTATTATCCAGCAAACGAGAATGGATTAAAATGAATTGAAATGGATTCAGATTTTCAGAAATATTGATTCATGAATGTTAAAATGAATGCTTTTCAATCCTGCATTTTTATTCATTTATAGGAATTGCATGGAGGAGCATATTTCTATGCCTTTCAATCTAAAAATAATATTGGCTTTTTCTGCAATGTGGATTGTGAATACTGTTCAATTCAAAATTTTGAATAGAAAAAGCAGTATTTCAATTCAATTGCATCCAATTGAATCTAATTAAATCCAAAAAAAGTATTCGCTATTTAAAATACGCATTCGGATGCGTAAAAATAGAAAAAAATTTCAATCTATTTTAATCCATTCTCGTTTGCTGGGTAAACAGATTCATACTTGATTTATAAAACCTGAAAATTCATACACGCGAAACTTAAGCCAATATTACCATAGTCGAATGTTTTCTTCAATTTAATCTTTTTTTGCGACTATACGATTCTAATATTTCTAATTAGCTTATAAATAAAATTCTTATCGAGTATTTCGTGGTTTCCCGATCAAGCCTTATATTCACGCAGTCCACGGTGCTGGAACTCGGTTCGTGAAATTTATATCCAATCAACTTGTCGTTTTTCCGTAAAAACTACCCGTCGATTGGCTACACATTTTTGGGTCCGAGAACTGCTGAAAAGCGAGAATTCGGACCGAATTCTAGTACCGTGGAGACAGGTCTTTATTATACTTGACAATCGAGTAGTCCTTCCTCGCGAAACTTTGGCATATAGAAAAAAATAACTCTTGGACGCGCGTAGGCGACTGTGGGCGACTGTTGACGTACTTCGTGAATTCCGACCAACTCCGACAGGCAGCAACAAGAGTTCCTCGTGAAATAATGTCCCACCAGACTGGAATTAAGGGTGATTATATTTCTTTGCTCGTAGCATACTGCATTCACCACGATAAAGATTAATTGCAGTGAATTGATAACAGAATTTTTCGATCTCAATGTTAATCTTTTATTAATAATGGTTGATTTATTTTAGCTAATGACGCGTTGAAGAAGTTGTTCGCGAAATGCCGTGACGGAAAGATACGAGTATTAAAAATTTCGATAGAGAATGGTAAGTTTTAGATTGTAACAAAAATTTGCATTGTCGAAATCTTATAAGACAATGTGTTTATTTTGCTGTAATCTGGAGATTAATTGTATATCTTAATATATAGTGAAAGTTACAAAGTGAGCGAATATTGATTTTGTTAATTTCATCTCATTTCAAGATCACATAATCAATCCTCTGAAGAACAAAATAGAGACATATGGCATCTTTAGTAATTATTTTTTTCATTTTCTAGAGGAACTAACTCCAGCATCTAGTCTGAAGCCAATTAACAAATGGCAAGATGATTACGATAAGATGATCAAGCCACTGATTGTGGAAAATCAACCAGCTTATATCCTTTATAGATTGGACACAAAATCGCCAGATTCTGGCTATGATTGGTTATTTATATCTTGGTCTCCTGATACTGCACCAGTACGACAGAAAATGCTTTATGCTTCTACTAAGGCTACGCTCAAGCAGGAATTCGGTACAGCCTCAATAAAGGAGGAATTACATGGCACTGTCCCGGAAGATATTACATTAGATGGTTATCACAAACATAAAAGAAATGATACAGCACCTGTACCACTGACAACAGCGGAGGAAGAATTAGCTGAATTGAAGAAGACTACTGCGACTACTGACTATAGTGTCGAAACAAGACATCAGACTTTGAGTGGCGTGGCCTTTCCAGTAACAGATGAAGCCAAGCAAGCCATCACGGAGCTGGGTAAAGGAATTCACGAATACATTCAATTAAAAATTGAATTGGAGGAAGAAAAGATACATTTAGTCACAGCTTGCGATGTTTCACTGGATAAATTACCTACTAAAGTTCCATCTGATGCTGCTAGATATCATCTTTATAATTTCAAGCATACTCATGAAGGAGATTACACAGAAAGCATAGGTAAGCGATAAATAATATTTCATGTACCTGCACAGTGTAAAAGAATAATTTTTTTTCTTTTTTCAGTTTTCATATATAGTATGCCAGGATATAATTGCAGTATTAAAGAAAGGATGTTATATTCCTCATGCAAAGCACCTTTGTTGGACCTAATCCAGTCTCTAGGAGTAACTATAATAAAAAAGGTTAGTTTTAATATTTTAATAATTCATTATTAATTATTTCACTTTGGCTCTGATCCACTTTATGTAAATATTTTTCTTTATTAGTCTTGTTTTAAGTTTAAATATTATATATTTCAATCAAATAGGCATACTCTTTAAATAATAAGAATGCAACATTTAATTAACATCGTATGCATGTGTTTTGTGACTATAACTATTTATTTTAAATACAAATCTAGCATTCATATGTAATTTCTTTTTAAAATCTAGTATGCCTCAATGGAAATTTTTTTCTCTTTTGTATCATTCTATGCTATAATAATAATTGTAATTGCAATATTGTATCATATATAAGATTATGTGCGTTGCATTTCTAAGTGTAATACTATTATACTTAGAAAAGCAATTGTTATTTATTTATGATCTACTAAAAAATATATTCTTGATATACGTGTGTACTTGTATATATATAACTGCCATCTCTATATTATATAACTGCAATCCTAGTTGGAAGTTAATAGTGGAGAGGAATTGGCAGATAAGTTGGAAGATCCTCCAAGCATAAAAGACTCAGCTGCAATAACTCCTGCAACTCCGTCGACACCTTGTGCTCCTACTCAATCCATACCAGAGAAAAAATCAAAACAGAAACGATCTTGTGTCTTAAGCTAAAACTGGCCTAAAGCATTTATCTCTGCCATTATTATTGCTTTTTGCTAATTGAAGTGTTTATGATGTTTTGTGCATCAAATATCTTCCTTCATGAATTCCAGAATTGTGATAATATGATATTGACATAAGATATGTCGTTAAAATAATGGGTTTCTAATGTTTCATGTTAGAGCAAATTACAATTATCTAATTATATATATATATATATAAATATATGTTATGACAGTTAATTTACAAGTAGCAGAAAATGTAATGCATCATGCAAAGGAAATTAATCTGTGTTATTTATCAACATTTAGAATTAATTTATCAAAGTGATACGTAAATCTAAGTAGCAAAACAGAGTAGACCAGATGATGTATTTTTCTAAATTTTAAAAGCAAAATTATCATGTGGAAGGTTCTTTGCAAAACGTCATTATATCTATTGATAATAAGTGTGACATGCCTATAATACAGATAACCCCATATAGTTCATGTTGTTTCATATATAGTATATTCCTTAATTCATCTTACGTATGAAATTATTCATTTATGTGAAAAATAGTGTCGAGAATTAGGTTAAATTAAATTATTTTGTTTGACATTGAAAGCTAAGCCTCACTTTTTAATTTTTATATTTAGTATGAGTATTATATCATGTGATAGCAAATGAATATGTAATTTAGTTTTATACAGAACTTAACATATTCTATTCAGAGTTCCTCTTCATTCTAATAACTTTATACATATATATTTTATGTGCAGCATTTCTATACCTAAAAAATATATTTTCTTTAAAAAATATGTTAAAAAATATATATATATATTGTACCTAGTACTGTGAATTAGTTCCTAGTCTTATAAAGGTGATATGTGTCGTAAGTATTTTTAGAGTGAAATTTGAAGGCTTAGCTTTTAAACTCATTCAAATGTTCATATGAGATTCGATAAACATAATATTTTTAATATTGATCTGTGGTAATTATATACACCATATGTGATGTGAGTAGAGAGTTAGGAAAAATTCCATTTGTGCTCTAAATAGGTAGAAGGAAAGAGAAAGAGCTAAAGCCATTCACCTAACTTCTCTATATATTTTCAATATGATAATAACGTAGTTATTAGACGAGTGATAAATATGCAAACGCCACATTAATGTGGATATATTTTTTTCGCACACTATTATTTCAGCTACAAGATAGTGATAACTAGTTATTTTACATATAAAATTTTATATCATGTTCTACACAATTGTAAATGCTAAAAATATTAAATCTTACAAATATGTGTATGATGTAAGACTGATCTTGATGAGTCCTATCAGCTGTTATAATATATATTTCCAATTAAACAAGATTAATAGTAATTATTTGTTATTCTTATATTATTACTAAAATTTTAAAAAGCTATGTTATTCGAGATATATTGAGAGCATATATATTATTTAATATATTTATTTAATAATTTATTTAAATAATAAAATATTTCCAGAGAAAATGTTTTCAAATATTTAAGTGGACATGTAATTTACAGCAGATAGGACTACAATTTGATAGTCCGCAACAAAATATATGAGAGGCATTCTATTTTTTGTGATCTGTATTTTTTTAATACTTGTAGCTTTTTATAAACTTTTTGAATGTTTTAGTCATAAAATACGCGTGCGGAAAAATGATTAATAAAACAGCTGGGTCTACTTGTGCTGTGAAAATTATTTGAGCCAAATTCTTGGATTTTTTCCTTCCATGCACAGTTAATATTTTTTATATTAGTACGGTTTTTATATGATTTTATACATTTTTTTATAATCCTAATTATATATCCCTTATTTTTAATGAATTATTTAATTTTCTAATTTAGTGGAGAAAGGAAGAGAAAGGGGGGGAGAGAGAGAGAGAGAGAGAGAGAGAGTCTAAAGCAGAAGAGGAAAGAGTACAGTTTTTGGCTCATATTTGCATAAATATATTTAAATTAATTTTTGTACTATACTGCAGGCTAATTAAACATACGTATTCTATTTTTTTAAATCATGACCCACAATATTGCCTAATAATATACTTTAGTTAAGTGTCATATCAGGCCTATTCTGTAATTCTTCGATTTTATCTTAGCTCTGGACTTTCAGTTATATCTATATAACTTATTAAAATCAAGGAAATTGTATATATATCTTGCCAATATTGAATATTACTGGAAATAATAAAGCATTATGCAACTTAAACTTACAATTTGGTGTTTCTCTTTTTATATTATATTCAGTATTATATATACATTTATACTAGGTACATATATAATTAGTAAGGACCACTTAGGTATGTATACTGCTCTTGCTAAGGATGACTTCGACACTTCTTAAAATGGGTATGTAGTTATTTTTAAGATTCAAAGGCATGTTTTGTTACAACTTGCAGAATAGGCCTGCTATATGATCTACAGCCATATGTTTATATAATTTATCTTTTTCCTGATTTTCTCTATTTTTATAGTAATAAATTTTTATAGTAATAAATTTTTTATATATAACTACATTCCTACTTCTGTTGATATGTATATATTATTCATTTCCTAAATTTTTATTCTATTAGGTGTACATTACACATATATTATAATTTTTCTTTACAATTTAATTGCACAGCTTGAAATAGCTGCTGGACAGGAACTTACCGAAGAGTTTTTTCAAGAGGAATTACATCCAAAAATCAGTTTACATCAGCCAAAATTCGCTAAACCCAAGGGTCCACCGAACAGAGGTGCTAAGCGTATAACCAAGGTTCAAGAGTTATCCTCTGGACAAGAAAATTAAAAGACTATTTATGAGGTTATTAATATTAAAATAAAAGCAGGATAGTGATTTCTAATATATTTTTATGCATGCATTGTTATAAAATATGCATGATTATTATTTCTCATTTACTTTACTTAAAAGAAGAAATATTAAAGATAAATTTATTTTAGCCTATTCTGTAAATATATACTTAAAGTATATAATTATTTATTTTATTGTTTCATCTCTAAGCCAATTATATATATGTATATATACATACACACATATGTATATATAAGAGATTCATCAAACTTCGCACTTATGTGATAAATTATGTGTAAAATTTATATGTATATTTATTAGAAAATTTATTAAATTGTTTTGCATCTCACAAAACTTTAAAGCAAACAAATGGATAATAAAAATTTCGATCTCATAGATATTTTTCTATATAAGATTTATTTATATAATTATGGGTTTATTTTGTTTGATTATCATTATTTTCGTTTATATTCTGCAATTTTTTATTTTCTTCGTATAATTTTTGCATTTCTGATAATTCACTACTCATATGTTCTTTTATCATTTTGCTTGTCCTACAATTGTTAAAAATATACAATATTAATGTATTTTAAAAAATCAGTATAATTTTATAACTTATACATTCAACGATATAACACAATATACTTATATTGAACGTAGATGTAAGATCTCTCTTGTAAGAAATATCAAATTCAATATTTAAATTATAAAATGAATAATATTTTACTTACGTATTTCTTGCATTTATCCAATTTTGTTGTGCTTCTAATACTTCATTTATAGTTATTCCTGATAACTTAAGAATAATAAGTGATACACCGCCACACACTCCACCTAATATACCACCAAGTCCAGTGCCAACAAGCGCTCCTCGAAGCCCGAGGTTCATTTTAAATAATAATCCTGCTATGGAACCACCCAATATATAATTCTCTAGTGCTATCTTTCCACGATATGATGATGTACATGTTGTTATGGAACTATAAAATAAAATATCATTTTAACTTTCTAATTTTAGGCCATATAAAGTATACATACCTAAAGATAAAACAAAATGTTCCAAGTTTTGTTCCATATAGCCCACCCTTCTTTAAAAAATTTGTAACGACTAATCGTTGAAGACTTTGTTTTGCATCAAAATGGCTTATGAATCGTGTTGCTTCATTATTCATGATGAAATTATTTATTGTAGTCTTAGCTGAACTTGTACCACCCATAACTAAGCCAACTGTAAAACCTGATATTGTTATATTTATGATAGATTGCAGTTCTTTTGAATATCCATTTTCTCTAAAAAATAAAATTATAATTACGAACCATTATAATAAAAATTTTATTTATGCAATTGAAGTAAAAAAACTTTTATATTTAGATATGTATACATACTCAAGAGAAAATATTTTTTTTACTCTGTCCCAACCTAATTCATCATCTAGTGGTTTTATTATTGTATTCGCAGGCTTATCATACTGATCATTGCTTTTGAAAAATGGAAATACAGACATCAACATTGGGCTTCTGATTAATAGGCGTGTCATTTTAAGTTTTAAATTATTTATTACAAGTTATATATGTATATATATATATATGTGTGTGAATATTAATAAATCTGAAATCATTTCGAACAAAGTTGAAAGCTTGAGCATTTATATATAAACATTTCAAATATAGCGGTATAATAATGACAAACACGATGGAACAAAAATTAAATATAATAGGATAAAATTTAAGAATTATTATTTCCGCATATAACCTTCTGTTTAACTGAAGTCAATATATAGTTATATATAATGAAACTGTTACCACTGTCACAAAATGATTAAAAAATATATGTACATAAGTATTAAAAAATAGATGTACATAAGTATTAATAAATATTTCATAGAAAATTAGATAAATATCACAGATAATCTCAAAAATTTGGTATTTTAATTAGTTTTACACTAGTGTTGTAAACACTTCGTGTTTTACACGAAGTGTTATTAAGACAAACCGCTTTTTTGGTGCATGCGCATTGATGCATGATTCGATAATCAATATTCGATAGCATCACTATAGCGGACTACATCCCAAAATTGACTGCCAGTACTGAAAATCTATAGTATATATAAAGTATTTTTAGCGCTAGCAATAAACTTGGAATACAGCTAATTTATAAAGATCCCATTAGGAAAATTAATTAAGAATATTATAAAATACTACAAATTTTCAAAAGACTAAAGACGAGTGAAAGAAATGTCAATTTAATGATAAATAATAAATACATTTATTTCTTTTTATCTATAATATAAAATTTCAATTTCACCGAGTCTTCTTCAGCTGTAAAAAACTAATAGCTGCGTTCGTCAGTTTCAATACTTGAGTGAGCACTCGCTGCTATTGATGTATTTTTCTAGATCTAAAATACTGATTGGATAATCTGAAGGAATACACCAATAACAGCGAACGCCACTCAATTATTGAGTCCGCTGAATGCGACCATTATTAGCCCGATATGTCAAGTCTATTGATTGGCTGTAGGACAGAGAGGTTTCTCGGATCTGTCTATCCTGCAGCCAATCAACAGGCTTGAAAAGTCTTGTACACTACATAAAATATCGGCCTTAAAGCCTTACATAATAGAGTTGCAATTCGCAAACTGTGCTTAACCAAGAAATTGGCCAATCACAGTTGAATATAAATAAAAATAATCGACTATGATTGGCTAATTTTTTACAGTTTACAAATTACGACTCTATATAACAGGTCTAAGATGCCATTACGGCTATGGTCCATTTAATGCTACAAATATTTCGAAGCATTTTTTGATTGGTCAAAAAATTCTTTTTTCTGATTGGATCAATCAAACGCTTCGAAGCATTTGTAACGCCACATCCTACGTGGGGTACTTTTCATTTGATGATACAAGTCTATACAAGGATCGTTCTATCTTTGTTTCTGAATATCAAGAAGGATAGAACAACGCTTGTATCACAAAATTGACGAATAGCAAACTCACGATGCTCAACTATGTAAAAATACTTTTAGGCTTAAAGCATGTTTGTAACCTTTTTCTAAAAATTGACGTTCAGCAAAGAAAGCAGTTTTACAACTGTTGTAAAATTCTTGAATATGATTAGTTATACATATTTATACATTTAGATCCAATGAGGAATTAAGGGCAAGACCAATCATATTAAGCCGATTCTACATTAGTTGCAAACCGATCGCAAATTTGTTATGACAGCCTGAATCCGAAGTTTACATTTTGAAATCAACGCTTCATATAGTAGAACCGGCTTTAAGAGACAGAAGATGTATTTCTGTCCTGCTCAGTAATTTATCTTCTTTCTGTACATGTGCCAAAAAAAGAAGAGGATAGAAAAATTAAAACATTTCTGTCTTGCTCAATAACTTTTCTTCTTTCTGCGCATGTGCCAAAAAGAGGATAGAAGAGGATAGAAAAATATTTCCTTTAGATCTTGCTCCCAGCTCAATGTCTATATTCCTACTTCCTATTCCAGTAGTATGAGTTCTATGCGTACAGATCAGTGTAAACTTACCTTAATGATGTATTGGTCAAGCAAATACGTCAAATATGGAGTGGTTATGCGTGTCATTGTTCATTGATGACAGGTCTCTCTCCGACATTTCTCTCAAGATTATTACAATGATAATAGGATTATTATAATGACAAACGTAGAAATATGAATAGCACATCAAAATGTCAATGTGCTTTATACTGACTAGTTAATAAAGGTAAATCGTTGAAAGAAAATGTCATTTTACGTTGAACAGGTAATCGCTTTTCCTGCAGAGACGAGATCATTGTAATGAATTATTTTTGGAAGAGAAATATTAAAATTTTTGTCATACACAGTGAATACGCAAATAATTCAGCATAGATTTCTGTAGATTTAGACATTTTGTTTTTTGTGATATCAAAGATTTAATAAAATTTCTTTTGACATGTTAGTTCAATTGAATTAATTGCATATTTTGAAAAATAATAGACAAATAACTGTAGAACAAACATTATACTTGACTAATAAATTGTGATAAAAATCTTTTTACAATTATATAAAAACTCATAGGTTATGTTAAGATAAATTTGATAATATAAATTCAAACTATAAAGGTAGATTTATACTAAATAATATAATAAATTTTCATTTTTTTTCATAATTTGTAAATGATTAAATAATTGTATTTATTATGCAATATATTACATATATAAACATTTTAATATTTATTCGTGTATTTTATATTTATTAATAGAGTTTTTTTTATTATTTCAGTATATAATATACTATGAACAATAGTTTAATTCAGTAGTTGAAATAATAGCATTATCATGGAGGAGAACGAACTATACAATGCTACAGTCTCATCTTTCTTTGGGATTGAATCGGCATTTTGGAATTATTCCGATCATGTCATCTTGGATGATCTTAAAATGGATAGTAACTTTATATGGTTGCTATGTTCATTAGTATCTGCCATATCCTGGATTGTTTATATCGCTTATTATAATAGTAGAGTAGCTGGTTATATATTGACAAAGTTGTTAAATCGGTTTGTTATTAGAGACGGATATGTTAAAGTTGGTAAGAACATATAGCATATTTAACAGAGAAACAAACTATTTCAGATATACATTTATTTTATTCACAGGATCTGTCATACTAAGTGCTTTAAGTGGGAAGATAATGTTTAGAGACATAGTTTATATCACGACAGATTATAGTTTTAGAATTCAGGATGGTTGGCTCATTTTTAGGTGGTGGAGAAGCTATGTCCCTAAAGATGTATCAGAAGGCAAATATTTTTTTAATACTAGATATTATAATTATAATTATAATTTTTTAATACTAGATATTATAAATTTTCCAACCAAATTGTAAAATAATATATATATCTTATAATATTATTTTGTATATTATAGATCTCTCGCATTCTGACACACGATTGTCAGTTATGTTAAATGGCTTTGAGTTACATGTTTACAATCGCTGTCAACTTTATGCACAATTAGAAAAATCTTTTGGTCTTACACCACAAATGTTTGCTGATGAAGAATGTCATAATATAAACAGTGACGATCTAGATGGAGAATCTATAAATAATGCAGCTAATGAAACTCGTCATTCACAAATTAACGCAATGGATGTATCTCGTCATGTGGATAATATTAGAAAGAAGGAAGCTCATGTGATTGCACGTACTTGGAGAGACTTGATACCAGTTATTAAATTAGATATTTGCACAGTAATATCAAATTATTCTATTCTGCTTTAACTTTGCTTTATTTATACTCGATCACAAACTTGTAAAATATTGCCGCAATATGTTCCTTCTTTTTTAGGGAAGACTAGTATTTGGTAATCGATTAGTGCCAACTACATTATCAATAACAGTGGAAGAAGCACATTTTGTATATTCTACAAAACCAGCAGCATCCAGGCATGATCATTTTATGCACTTTACCAAGTGCAAAGCTGAGAATTTTAAAGTTATTTTGGCTCCTAGCCCGAAATATACTGGAATGGTTGATGATCCACCTAGATATATGGGAGAAGGTTTTGTTGTTTTAAGTTCAAATAATATGGAGGTTTATTATTACATGGATGAACCTGGTGTTGTACCGGAACATCCTGAAATGATACAATTGGTGAATGGAGACATGGTTGAAGCAATGCCTCCCATATGGGGTATTGATATCAAATGTGGAAAAGGTACAGATTTTAGTTATGGCCCTTGGGCCGATAGACAACGAGAAAATTTATTTAAATTCTTCTTTCCCAATGATTATCAACCAATGAAAATTACAAAATTGCCTAAACCAGGAGATAAAAGACAAGTTCAATCGTTTGACATTAGATTATCAACATTAAATGAAGCAACCATTGATATACTTTTTAGTAAAAATAGAGAAACAAATGCTGTTCACGTTAATGTAGGACCAGGATCATATTTAGAAATTACAATGCCATGGATAGTATTACAAGACGGTTATACTACAAAGATAACAGGTCAGCTTTTGCATTTGGAAGCTACAACTAGTCTACAATATCGAAGTCTTGTTGAAAGTGAGACTTTAGAATTTGGAGTAAAATGTCATTATCCCCTTAAATGGAACGATCATCAAGAATGGACGCTGAATTTAACTGGATGTAAAGCAACTGCTAATTTAGTTTATTCGCATAAAGACTTTTTTCAAGATATGATCAATGATTGGGCGAGTAAAGCAAGACCTGATATTTTACACTTTGTTCCATATACTTGGAAATTTAGTTTACTTTTAAAAGAATTTGAACTGATTACGCTTTGCAATGAATACAATTGGATCGATTGCTCGTCTCAGAACCAAGAGAATGCGCACATCGCTTTTTGCGGGGAGCTTTTTGATCTCTCATTTGATCTTCCATTTGTAGACTTTCTACCTGTTACGATACCTTTGCGTTTCTGGATTCAAGGAGAAAGCGTTGATCTTTTATTCTACTTGCCAGAAGTTAATACTAATCGTATTATTTTATTGGCATTAGATAAGAATGCAAAGATTATGACGCGTGATGGATCTCATAAGCACTTACATGAATTGAATAGAGGCAAGAAATGGAGAAACTTTTGTCAAAAAGAGTCAGGCTGGGTCGATTGCTGGTCTGTGCCGATCGTGGCATTAAGTATTAATTATACTTATCATCTATGCCCACCTTTAGGTCCTACTCCACAAGCTAATATAACAACTCCAGAAAAGGAAGAAATTCTCTTGTCTCCTATGCGAATTCCTAAATGTAGGAAATCGCCAGGCTTGCAATGGGCAAGAAATGGTGCACAAAAATTTGATCCACAATCCATAGCGCCTGATAAAGTTAGTGTAGAACTTGAAATCGGACCATCCATATTGATTTTATATGGATCTTTGTTAAAGAATTTTATGCACTTGAAGGAAAATTTATTTGGAGATTATCAAATGTTTACTGATATGCAACAAAGTAGAAACTCTTCAACATCTATAAATGCAGAAAGAAATAAGGATAAAGATATACAAAATAGCAGTATCGAGGTATCTATGGAAGATGAAGAAATAAAATCTAAACCGTTTGATCCAAGAAATTATAGACCGTTAGAAGTGACTGTTGGTGTTACTATGCATGACATTCAAGCTCATTTAATAAAAAATTGTAATGAAAATGATCCACCATGCCCGGTTATACTTTTAGAACGTTTTGGATTTGAAATGAGAAAGGGTTATAAGGAAACGCAACTTCAGTTATTGCTTTCTCCTGCCATTGCTTTAGTCACAGATAACGTATCAAGATCAAATAAAGAACATCATCTAAATCAGGGGCATTTAATGTTGAGTGCATTGCAAATTAGAGGTCACGCTATGTTCAGCAATGAAGGAAGAAGTTTAGATCAAGAAACATTGGAGTATGCTTGGTTGATCGAAGTGCAATTAGGCAAATTAAGCGGAAAGATCACTTCTCCCCAATTACATCATTTTGTTACATCATTAGAGACTTTTTTGTTAATGGCAAAAAATACAGAGAACAGTTTACGCCCACCCAATTTACCTTTTCATTGCCACCATGGCCTCGCGCCACTGCAATGTCCAGAGAGCGATGTTGATAAACATTATAGGTATTATCTTCTGTTTTTTACAATAAAAAATAATAGAATAATAATGATTGATGATTCTATTATTGTTGTTGTTGTTGTTGTTATTATTATTATTATTATTATTATTATTATTATTATTATTATTATTATTGTCATCACCACCATCATCATCATCATCATCATAATCATCATCATCGTCATCATCATCATCATCATCATCATTAAATTAATATTTCAGGTGTCCAAGTTCCGAAGATATAAAATATAGAATGACGAGACTGTCCATAGATGCTGTTGATTTATATCTACAAGAAGTAGGTACTGCCATACAATTTTGGATATCTCCAATTCGTATTGCTAATTGTAATCTTCATGGACATCAAGTAAAATCAGGTGTCACTGCTGTATTACCTACAATATCTATTCGCCAGTTTGTATCCGCAGCAGATTATTTTGCGAATACAAGTAATACTAATACAACTGGTAGTGGTAGATCTCATAATAACGCAAGCAGTCGAATGTCAGGTATTTTTGTTTACTGTTTTTACTATTGAATTCTTTAAATGTACATATTTTAATTTGTAATGAAAAAAATTTTTAATATATTTTTTACATATATAATGTAATATATAGGTGATGGATCAGATATTTGGCTTGAAGTAGGGTCAATATCTTTGGGTCCAGTTGTTTTAGAAGCCGCGATTTCTCTTCCAACTCCAGAACACAATTTGCATTTAGTACAAAATAAATATTTAAAAATGCACGATGATGTAACAAAACGTTTGTGGTTTCTATGGCCACAGGAAAGTGGAATAAAGGCAACGAAATGTGGTTGTATCGGAGGTTGTGTATTTTTTGGCAATAATCGGAACGGACCAAAATTTTTTAAACCAAGCTATCATGATCTTCAAGATGGTATTAACATAGCCGCGTATAGGTAAATATTTATCTTCACATATTGAAAACATGTTTGATTCAAGAGTTTTATCGTGATAATATTTTCTTGTTATGATATAAATTATTTTTATTCATAGAATTCATGAACCTGGTAAAGAAAAAGGATTTGGACAATCTATTTTGCATGATGGGCAATTGGTATTCCACACACCACCATACAGCTTGCAAGATATATCTTTGCAAGATGTGTGCTATTCTATGACAGGATTGAAAGTAACACTTAGTCAGGATGGTCCACAAACTCTGAAGAAAAGTATTGAACGTCCAAGGTCTGTGACCGATCATAATAAAGAAGAAAATAATAGTACAAAGTTAAACGTTGCGTCTGCAAGTCCATTGATATCTAGTGGAGATAGGAAATCGTTGGACAGAAGATTTTCTTATACATCGATACGGTAATCTTTGGCAGCGGTTTTTTTTAATTATTTAAATATTTTCAGATAAATAATTATTTTTTGTTTATTGATATTGCAATCTAGAAATTGCATTTCATATTTTGTAATCTATATCCTTATTGTTAAAGAAATTAAAATAGTATTAATATTTATTAGTTGCTACGTAAATGATTGAAATAAAAAATAGTGTACGTAAAAGTTGTTTAAAGATATAAAAAGTTTTACGAAAATTTTAAAATCCTTAGATACATATATGTGTATGTATATATATATATATATATTTCTCTAAGTTTAATATACAATGTTTTTTTGTTACAGTGGACCGAATACGAAAGATGTACCATATTCTCGTTTGATTGATGCTAGTCCTGTAGCACAATTACCCCAAAAATTAGATTCTGATTCTAAACTAAATGCAGAACGTAGTAAATCCATTTTAAGTGTACCAGAAATTGAAACTGCGCCCAAAAGTAGTGTATCTGATTCCAAATTAGCTGTAGATTATTTTACTGCAACAGAGAATGTAGAAATACTTGAATCAAATAGCCCGCAGTCTTTACCTACAGTCCCAACTGAATTTAATCTCTCTACGTCTATACGATCGACTACAAAAGACAGTGAAGGAATAAATGTATCAGATTCTCATCATTCGTTATATGCGAGGACAAATTCAGAAGAACGATTAAAGCAGGAGGTATAAATAATATATCTTATTAAATGAAAAATTTTAATTACTATATTTATTACATAATTATTTACACGTTTATAGGTACAACGTACAGTATCCATGTCGTCTGAAAATCATTCAGAAGCGTTTTATTCGGCTGATGAAGATATGAGTCATGGATTAAGTGGAAGTCGAACGTCCAGTTTACGTCAATCCATCGTCGGTTCTGGCTGTGTTTTAAACCGCAATGATAGTATAAAGAAAAAATTTTCGTCGGACTTGTCTATTGTTGAAAGCTCGGCTAATGTAAATATCTCGATGGCGGATAAAGCGCACACATTAGAGAGAGCAAAGACACAAATATTAAATACAAAGAAAAGTCCTAGGATCAATAGAAACACTAGTTTTCAAAATGAAGTTGATCAAACTGAAAACTGTGGTTTGCAAGATTCATCAGATAGCCATTCAGTATCATCTACCAGTTTTATCTCTGCTGTATCTTCACAAGAAGATGTCACGCTTGTAAATTTGCATATGCAAGTGAATAAACCAATTGTAGATTCGCCATTATTGATGTCAAGTTATGTCAGTCATTTAACACAGGTAGTTTTAATATATCTTAGCGTAAATTCAATTGTGTATTAATATTTCTCTTAATATGTGCATATGTGTTAGCTAATTACTATCTAATTTAATATACAGTATATTACACACATAATAAAAAATGTTAGGTTCGTTGTTCAAATTGGAATCAATCGTCATTACCTTCGGGTGGTGATGCATTTACTACTCCTATATTTCAACGTGCAGAGGATGGTAGATTAGTTTACGTTGGTGGACGATATATACCAAAACTTGAAACTGTCACGGAAGGTTTTACATCGTTAAAAATGGTAACACGTTCCGATGGTTCGCCCGTTGCAAGTTCATCCAATAAAACGCCTACACATCCTTACTTGTGGGACGATACGCCTCTAAATCAAACAGAAGGTACAGTATTATTAGTATATTTGATTACAGTTTTAAGGATATCTAAAATCTTGTATACATACAATAGGCGAAGATAATGCGATGCATAACGAGGAAGAACTATTAGCAATATTGCATGAAACCGGATTACGTACAACAGTTATTGTCAAATTCAAAGGAGATGTTGATATTATGCTAAGTCCTATGGTTCTGGAATCACTTCAACGATTTATCGATAGTATTATATCAACTTTGGCCAGTTTACATCCATTGACAATCCTAAATCATCTTCACAACGAATGTATAAGCAAAGTAGAGGATGCAAATATTTTAAAACAGGATCAAAGTTTATCATATTGGAGTCAAGTCCAAACTAGTTCAAAACGGTCTACAGCAGAAAGGAATCTTAAAAATGGTCAAGGTGATGATAAATGTTAGTTTTTATGATATATTTTTCTGTATGAATTAAATTAGTTTGTATTTATAATTTACTTTATTTTTAACAGGTAAAATTGCACTACAGACAAATGTCTACGAAGAAAGTATTACGACACAAATACAAGGCAGTATTATTTTACCAAAAGTAATAATAATTTTGCATAATAAAAAATAATTTTCTCATTTACACATATATTTAAATTATATTAAAAATTTTTTTTTTCTTTTAGTTGAATCTAACATTGTTGCAAGCATCTGTTGTTGAAGAAATTATCTCGTTCTCTGCGTTAGAAAATATTCGGGACTTGACATGTGTATCGTTATTTGCGATTTGTCTCGATGATGTTACTGCGAGATTCTATTTAGGAAAACAAGCTCGAGAAGTTGTTCAAACTTTTCACAAACCGGCTGCATTACCGAATCAGAAGAAGGTAAACAAAATCAGTAAAGCATTTTTATCTGGACATCAAACTACTGCAGTAGTAGCTGACGTGGGAGGAGAAACAGTATACATAGAAACGTCGGAGAAGCAGCAAGAAGAAATTATAGTCACTTTAAATATCGGTATATAAATATAAAAACAAGTAAATGTGTACACACACGCGCGCGCGCGCACACACACACACACACATACACATGTTCTATATACGTAATGTAAACTTTTAATTTTTGATAGGCAAAGCACATTCTCAATTAAGAAGACTGAGGAACGAATCTTCAATATTAAAGGATGCAGTGATAACCGCTATACCTGCACATTATTCCAAAGTATTATTTACTTGCACAAGAATGACGTCCCCATTAAAGTGTATTGATTATTATTTACATTACATGATGGATGAAAAAGAAAAGCCGAATGTATGTAATTTTTTTTTTGATATTTTAATAATAATATATACATGATAATTTTTGTACATTTTAGAAACAGACTGGACCACCGCAAGCTACTGAAGAATTTACAATGGGGTGTGGAGAAGATAGATTAGGATTTATTATGTTTGAATGTGGTTTTGAGGGAATTAAATTGAAAATAGTAAAGAGATCTCAATTTGAAAAAGGAGAAAACGGTGATAATGACAAAAAAAATGAGGCTGAAATATTTTGCACAGACAGTGTTAAAAGCCAAGACGAATTAGATAATAATACTGCTGGTAAAAAAAACCTATGATTCAAGTGATATTGCATCAATATTCTGTTTACTTAGTTTATCCTACTTTTAGCATCCACAGCAACTGCTGCAGAAACAGAAGTAAAGCCGACAAATGCATCTGCTGGTACTCAAATGAATATGAGCGCGACATGTACCAGTCTTACATCTAAAGTAGCAAATGGCAATACTGTATCATGTGTTATTGAATTAAAAACAGTATGGTTTAATTTTGCTGCACCTCCACGTACTCCAATAACGAGAAAAATTGATTATACAAGATTAGATTGGAATTTACTCAGTACGGCATCACCAGCAATAAATGCGTGGATGAATCCTAGTAACAAATTCGCAATTCGTATTGTTTACATGGTCAGAACAATGTATCGAAGATCTACTGCAATTGTTGCTTGCCTTATGGCTGAAGCATTAGACGTACAAGGAATACATATGCCTTTGAAGGTATGTGATTTCTTTTGATGAATTACAATAAAAATTGTTTTCTGTTGTGTTCATTAATACGAATATTTTTTTTTTACAGAGTCGTTATGGAAGATTAACACCTTTAGCGAAAACATTGCAGGAAGATCCTTCTTGTCAATTATGTAGTATACTGCAAAATTATGTTTTTTTATCTGAAATCATAAATATTGAGGCTAACTTAAAAGAATCTGATCTGCCACTTCTTTCTACACTTCGACAAGTAATAATTATTAAATTGAGATGTTACATGCTTTTATCAAATATTACTTATATAGAATTTGTATTTTTATTAATATTATAAACTTAATATTTTTTTATATTATAGGGTGTCATTGTATTAAGCAGGCAATGGAAGAACGTACTTTATACGCCATTATTATTGGAACACAATTACAAAACTAAACATGTTAAACCATTAAATGTTACATTTGCCGTGTCCGATCCTGATGAGGTAAGATATCTTTGTATGTAAATTAGTAAATGTAAGTAGTTATATAATATGAACCTCAATATTGATGTAAAGCAGAATTTTAACAAAAAATATATACAAAATATAAATGTGAGTATTAAAAATTAAAATTTAATAATCTATAATAATGTTTACATAGAAGTTTTATATATTTTGTATCCTGACATAATATCTAAGATATTCAAAAAGTTATCAATAAAAAGAGCATAATTTGCTAGGAACTTCTTCTTTCAGCAAGTAAATAAGACAGAAGTGGAGGAAGAAATCAATGTGAAAAGGAGTAAGAATCCTTCAATAAAGAATATTTTTACAAAATTTGTTGCATTATGCAAATTATGATAGTTTTATATATTTCTTAAAAATAAAATTTTTGACTAAACGCTTTAAAATTTTTCTTGCAAAATTGTTATTAAATAATAGCTAAGAAATGTGTTACATAAATATGCTTTTAACAAACTGTAATATATGTCAAGCAATTTTGTTTTGTCTCTCGATATATATATATTATACATTTACATCACAGGTGCAGGTGTAGCAATGCTTGCAAGATACATGTGATTATTTAATAAATAGTTATATAATGGAATAGCTAAAAACCGTTCTTATAATTATTTCTATATATCACAAAGTCTTTAACCATATTATATTGTGCTATTTTACAAAATCAGCTTTGAAACGCTTTCAAGACTATTTAGAATATTATAATACTACAAAAAAGTAAAAAAGAAAGTTTTTTTTTACAATAACTATACATGTTAATATCAACTTTAATAAATATCAATTTTATACAAAATTATTTTGTCTTAATCGAGAAAAACAAAACTTATTAGATATTAAAAAAGTTATTTTGAGTCTTGATTTATTGATATAGGAGAATCTGTTGACTGATGGGGAGGGTAGTACAGGAGATGTTGATGATCAGGAAGTAACAGATGAATGTGCTATGCTCATCCATACGGACCATATGCATAAACATACACATATCAAAGGTGGACAAGATAAAACATCAGGTATTACACAATAAACATAGCATTAATTTTTTGCTGAGCATTTGAAAAAAAAACAATTTTTATGATAATTAAGTTATTGAAGTAATGTGTTTAAGAATTGAAACGATTTTAATTATTTGTACATACCTGTACTATTTATTGACATGCTTTATAAACTGTAATAAAAAAAACAGTATATATATATATATATTTTTTTTTTAATGAGATATATATTAATCGCAGAATGTATTCGTCATTATGATTCCATCAGAAATCATTTTGTTTTCAATGCTTTTACTAATCCCATGTATATAAATGCTTATATATGTTCGTCTAAGCGCCTTTTCTCTTATTGTTCTAAAAACTGTATTCTTTAGTAATTGATTAGCTTGTTAGTCCCGTAATTAACGAATAATGTAACCTTATATGCTTTGGCTTCATGTGGAAATGACTAGGTATGTGTGGTGATGGTTTGACGGTTCCTGTAAGCTCTCCTCGTGGGAAAGATACAACTCCTATAACAACACCGGTTCCAGGCCCGGATTCATTTTCCTCTCCTTCTCCACCCGTAGCTCTTTCAAAGAGAGGAAAAACATTACAACCAACGCAAGTACCTGCTAGTACACGTGCAAGTATCGTTTTCCCTTTACTCACCAGCGGTGGGTTATTCAGTCAAACACGAGAACCAAATAACATAAGTAAGTGGATAGTGAATGAATTATTTAATTTTCTTAGTAACTAGTAATTAGTAACTTTTTCCATTTTTGAGTCAAGCAGTTGGAATAATAATAATAACAATTAAACTATCCTGCATGATCTTATCTTTTGCATATAATTGTCATCATTTAATTTTGTACGTATTTTTATTGTACTCCTTTTTCTTTTATTAATTTAGAATACCTCTAAAGTATTCATTGTTTCTTTGAACGTGTCTTAAGAACATTTATTAATACTATATTTATTAATACTACATTTTTTTTAATATTACCTTTTTATTTATTCTACTTATTGTTAATCTTAATTATTGTTATTATTAATAATTATTTCTATACGCGTTGAGTTGTATTTATTGAATTATTTTTATGCCAGGTTATGGAACATTGAAAGAAGAAAAAACTCCACAAATTCATATTTCACATTCACATCAACTTGGTTCTAATCCTAGTATTTATTCTGGAGGTTTGGGTCATGGTAGTCAACATAGCACTGGAAGTTTAGATCAAGTTACATCTCCTACAAGTCACTCTACTAAACCTATAAATACAGGGGAAGATCTGTATAGTTGGATGGCAAAACAGCAAGAATTTATAAAGGATAATGATAAAGGAAATTTAAAAGGAAATTGGGTAAGTCTAGTCACTGTCATCATATCATAAGATATATATAGTTTTTTAATATTAAAATGTCAGAAATTCGTGGGAATGTAAAAATTTATTATATGCTACTTGTTTACCTCTATTTTTATTCTTATTTATGTAGGTCTTTCGTACAGAGCAAAAATCTACAAAGGTACATTTAAAAAGGCGCAATTTTTATCACTCTGTAACACAGATATGTTGTTCCAATGTAAGATCAAGTAAAAATGTTCTCTCTTTTTAGGATTCAAAAATTAACACTATGACTACTGACGATACTGAAGATTCCGATATACAAAGTGGTGCTTTCCTGTATCCAATGAAAGACTCTCTAAGATTATTGGATGCACATCTGATTTTTGAACCGCTTTTATCGTCTTTATCGGTTATGCCACAACAGATGTTATCAGTTATCGGATCAGGAAATGTAAATAATATGTCCTCCTTAGATTCATTAGGCTCAAATTTATCTCTTGTAGGCAGTATGGATACTATGCGTATTGATATAGTCGTGAGTGAATTTGGAAAAATAACAGATAAGAAAAAAAGTAAGCTTGGAAATTATTTAAATTCTGCGTACGATGTATCATTTATAAATGATATAATTTTATTTTATCTCACAGATAACAAATGTCAGACAAGAAAAGGAACTAACTCGAAATTTCATCTTGATATCCCACCAGAGACACCAGCATTTTTATGCGAAAGGATTGGCGTAGACATCGATATTAAAAAAATGGCCGACATGACAGTAGATGATATGATACAAAAACAAAATGTCCTATATATATCTAGAGGTCAATTGAAAAAACATACTAGCACAGTGGTTAACATTAGTTTAAATATTCGTTACATAAGTCAGCAAGTAAACATGCCTCTTCTTAGATTATTACATCAAATAAGTAACATGTATCAGAATGTTAAAGAGACACAGATGGAGTTAAAGGAGCAACAACCTGAAGGAAAACGTAATACTAACATAATTGTTAATGATAATGTTGCGAAAAACGGCTCATCATCAAGTAAATAACACAATATTTTAATTATAAATAATCTGTACAATTTATATTTTGCAACTAATGTTATTTTTTTAGCATCTGATCTACAAGAACAGTTTCTCACTGGCAGCAAAAAGATCGAAGCACCTTTGCTTCGCAGCAGTTTCGAACCGAATCAATCGAAAGCATTACCAGGTGCAACTGTGCGCTCTCGGCCGCAAAGTTTTGCACAAAAATTACGAAGCACTGGCAAAAGTGTAAAAGGCTATATTAATTTAAGTGAAGGTGTTATTACGCCCAGTTTTGGAGCAAGCCCTAGTGGATCTGGTTTGGATAAATTTACGGATACATGTAAAGATAGCGCACACCTAACACCACGATGCTGGAAAACTATATACTATCTTTTGGATTTGTACGCAACTCGTCCGGAAACTAAAACTATTACCCATCGATTTTCGATATCTGCAGATGTAGCGGAACATTATAAAAGTGGAAGAAAGTATGAAATCTTGAATGAAACCAAGGATGTTGATATTGAAAAAGGATTGAATGCTGAAAATAGTTCAACGCCGATTCCTCCAGCAAGAGAGTTAAGTAAGTATAGAATATATTTCAGTATTTCTTTTCAATTTTTATCTTATTAGCTTTAATTTAAATCGAATGCTATTTATAGACATCGTAACAGGCGAAAGAACAAGACTAATTATTTTTGGCGTCGCACGAATCCATAGAACCAGATTATTAGCTACTTTAAGTGGCTTAAAGCTTGAAGCAGAAATTACTAGTCTACATTCTAGTCTAACTTGTCGGAAAAAATCACGGCCTGCAAGTTTAGAATGCAGTATGACTGGACAAATCGGAAGAACCATGATTGTTTTATTAGAAGGCGTTGCCCCTAATCAACAAACAGTTGTAAAAGTTACCGTTGGAAAATCACAAGCTCTATATTCCAGCATTACGAGACGTCAAAAGGACAAGAATAGCGGTTTATTGACTGTTGGTGCTGTGAATATTGATATACCGCAGCATCCTGTAGCATTACATGGAATGATGACTAGAGGCAGTAAACAATTGTCGTCAACGTTACAGGTAAATATTAATTTTGCAAAAATATCTTCAAATTCTTAAGAGAAATATATGTAAAGAAAATCTATCTTGTTTTAGGAATTAAGAGTTACTAGAACATCATCGAGAATGTCGCGAGGACAACAACAAGACGATGTAGATGCTGTTTCGGGCAGTCCACATCATTACGCGCCAGCTCCTTCAATAGGCGTAGAAAAACCGCAGGCCGTATCTGGTCTTTTAGAACCTATTGTTATGCAATTCCACATAATACTTCAAAGCCTAAGTATAACTGCAGCATTGTTACCATCTCTCCAAGCTCAATACAAGATGGATCAAGTGAATAGTTCTGGCATAACAGGTAGCAAGGCTAAGTTTACTATAGACTTGCCTCATCATAATCTGAGTTTTACTACGAAGTTGCAAGTGACAGAAGCGAACTTACCGTCTGAAGCAAGTATCGAATTACCTAAAGTGCATGTTTTAGCCGAATACGTTCAAGACGGAAGCAGTAATTTGAATGATACTAAATTAGCAGGTAAATAATATATAAATCATGTATTTTCATGTTTTAACAATTGTGTTTTAAATAAAATTGTGATTTTGCAGATGGTGTTGTATTAAGACAAGGTAGTTACCTAAGTGCAACTGCAGATATCGGAGTGTTTGAGCATTCTTTAACGACAGATCTTTTAAATCATTTGGTATTTGTACAAAAAGTATTTATGAAAGAGGTAAACGAAGTAGTACAGAAAGTTTACGGAGGCGAAAAACCAGTACCTTTGTGGCTCGAAGATGACGAATCAAGCAGCTCTACTCTGAAACGAATTTTATTTTCACTGATTATACGTATTAAGGTATCTTTTACAAAATTTTTCTTATTTGCTCTGCTTTGTTGGAGATTTATAAATTAGCATTATCTGTGAATTTGTTATTAATTTGTAGTAATTTGTAGTTTTTTGATGAAAACATTTTTGTTCTCATAAAAAAAACTTTATTTTTTTTTTCAGAGGATTCAATTGACTGCAACAACGCCAACGAATTCGGCAGTGCGGTTAGAAACCGGTGCAGTAGAATTTCAATTATCTAACAGAGTACAAAATGTTTCTGGTGCTACTCAACCTAATCCCTATATGAAATTATTTGGCAAAGCACAAGTTGATATTAATTTAAGTCTGGGACAATTATTAAAAAATGTATTATTTGAAGAAGCAGAACCCGAATTTCAACAGTTTGCTTTCTTTAATACTAGAATAGGACTACGAAATGCATTTCAAGAGGAAATGGCTCAGGAAGAAGACAAGGAAGTAGTTTTAATTACTCTTAAACGTCCACTGATTTATATACAACCTATCGCTATCGATAAAGCTATACTCGTTTGGTTAAATTATAAAAACGCATATGAATACTGGAATGAAAAACGATCTAATTTGAATAAAGAAGTGTTAACTGCTACTCAACAAGTATTTGAAAAAGTTCCATTCGGGCAACTGACGAGTCAGCTCAGTGCACCTCATCTTGGGACATTATTTTTGCAATTAACAGTCGATGATATGGGCATATGTGTGCCGCTTAATCCCTTACCACCAAATAATTGGAGATTAAACAGAGGCCTTTATGATGGAGAATCGCGAGGTGCTGTTGTTGTAACACTTGAAAATACAAGCATATCCGCATGTAGTAGCGGTAGTTTAGTTAGTAAAGGAAGGTACGTATATAAAAAAAAAATACATGTGCATAATTTTTGTATTTTTTTGTACAAACTGTTGATATTTTTACATATTTTATATTTTAAATTTTTATATTTTTCTTATTAAAGGTTCGTAGGATTATGCTTGAGATTTGCAGAAGACTTTGAAACTTCTTTGGACGATTGGAAACCAGATATGACCGATAGTAATATAATGAATTTATGTGTCGTATCAGAAGGTACTTATGAAGTGTGTAGTAGGACTATCGCTCAAAAACAAGATAAATCTGGTACGATCTGATAGTCATATATTATATTAAAGCATAGTTATATATTTTTCTTTCGTATATATTTTTTGAAAATAATTAATTTTTTCTAGATAATGCTAAATGGATCTTAAACGTTCAATGGCAAATGGAAGGAGTTGATATTCATCTTGATGTCAATGTAGGACAACAGCTATCAGCTCTTGGACATACATTAACAATGCTAACTGGATCTGAAGAGGAAGATGATATTCACGTTCCTCCAGATTATGACAGCGACGATGGAGATCAACCAGAAAATAGCACTAGCCAGGTTAAGAAAAAAGTATGGTTTAATTATTTTTATTTTTTGCTATTTATACGCGTGGTTATATTTGAGTAATGTAAGTAATGATAAAAGGCATGTCTTACATAACATATATGAAATTTGTATATAAAAAATTTCAATTAGGTCTTGATAGAGAGAGTAAAACGAATATATAATTAATATATAATTAATACATTATTCAAGATCGTTTGTTAAATTTTATTATTTCAATGTTAAATTAAAGCGATATTTTTTTATCAAATTTGTATGTACTCTTATAGGAAAGCATATTAATGAAAAAATCAAAAAATTGGACGGATAGTCTCCCAGCATTTATCTTCGATCCTACACTTGATGCAAAGAAGAGGTCACAATTAATAGAAAAAGAGATGAATGAACAAGCGAAAATTATAAACGATTTGCGTTCATTGGGTGCTTCGCATGGAACAATCGAGCAGGAAATGAAACGACTACATGAATTAGAAGCGATGGTATTTAAAGATTTTAGAAGGTACGTGATAAAATGACTTCTTTCTTTTAATTTGCACATTTGGATTTATGAAAATATATTCTCTAGAGATATGATTCAAAAGCTAAGAAGACAATCGGTGAAAGCTTCTGGTATTAAGGGTAAATTAGGTCTTGGTAGCAAACCGAATACATATCGTTCAAGATCATTTATTGTACCCTCGCCTACACCAGAACATCATTTAGAAAGTCCAGAAGACATGAATACGGAAATTAATTCAGCAAATTCAGCTAGTTATGAAAGTAGTCCTAGGAGCGGTCCCAGTCGGTGTGCATTTATGTGTTTAATTTTAAATAATTATTTAATATTTTTATAATTTAATTTTTTAGAATAATTTTCAATTAGAAATTTATATGTATATTACATATATATATATATATATAGTAAATATTTAATATTTAATTAAATCATCCGTTTATTTTTTTTTTAAATTGTTATATAGGTCAGCTTCTTTGCGAGTAAGAGGACTTAGCGGACCACGAGTTACTTTTAGTGATACACGTACAATGTGCAGGTATAATTGAAACATTATATTAGCAATAAAAAGATATAAATTAATTGTTTGTAATCTTTGTCAGGCAATCATCTCTACCTAGCGCGAGTTCTGATTTGAGTTTACCAGAGGGAGAATTAGAATGGCCAGAGACTATTGAGATCGAAGGAGAACGAGTTGAATTGAGAAAAAAGAATAGAGATATCAGTTGTACATCGAGTTATGACAGTATGGAGGGAAAGTATGTGTTCTCTTAATAATTTAAATAAATATATACATATATTTGTAAAATATTACACTATCTTCTCTTTGCAGTGCACCATTACTAGATTCATTTGGAAAAGAGCAAGCTTCATCGACATCCTCTCCATTTATTACCCAGAAAACTCAAGAGCCTAATATAGATTTTGAACTTGATGTTAAAGTTTTAATTAATAGTGGAAAATGTGTCTTACACACAAAAGATCCAGGAAAAGAAGATGAAATTAAACTGTAAATATAAAATAATATATAATATATATTGTCTTAATAACTTTAACAATTTTTTAAGAATATTGAAAGTATATTATAATTAATGTCTCTATATTAATCTAATTGTCCTAAAAAAGGAATATGTTTGTCTCTCTTTACTTTTTTTTATTATTTATTACATATTTTATATTATAATTTATTACATATTTTACTTTTTAATTTAATTAACTTTTTACTTTCTGAAATAATTTATATAATAATTTATATAATTAAATTTTTATATAACAAATATCTTTTCTCTATTATTATAGTTTGAGTAGAATGAAGAAAGAAAGATCATGTTCTGGTGGTACATTTGAATTTCAACCTGGTAGTCCCAGTAGCAGTAGAAAACATTTAAATAATAAAGAAAAACCGTCAACAACTAGTACATCTCGATTGAAATATCTACAGCATGCAAGTGTGCCTTTAGTAGATTTAACAATTTTTCATATTCCTGGTTTGGATGTTAAGGTAAAATTTTAAAAACATTTTATCTATCAATGATTATACATACTTTAAACAATGATATAAAGAAAAAGCTATTTTGCAGGTTCATTACGAATCTAAAACTCTTCCAGAAGAATCTTTATCTCCCCGCATATCTGCTGAGAATAATCTATTAAGTCCAATTACAGTGTTTAGAAAATCTAGTACTAAAAAAGCTAGTTTGTTTGCTTGGATGACTCTTCAAAGCATTCCTGAGGAAACTATTATTAGTCCTCATATCCTTGAATTTTTAGAGCAGACTTTAGAACCCATTCCGAGCAAGAATAATTTCCAGAGTAATGTACAAACAAATGCTGGCTTCCTGCTAGAAAATACGGAAAACACATCGTGGGCTGCCACTGCTGCAAATAGCAATTATGTTTATGCCAGTTTCCCTGTTGATGTCATAGTATATTTTCATATGCAGCCGTCTACATTTAGGTATGTTAGGCAATTAAATTTTACATAAATTTTAAAGAATCCAATTTATTTGTTAATAAATTTTAATATTTTTATATAGATTCTCATCTTTACCAGTTTCACGAGTAGAATGTATGCTACAATTACCATCGCTTGATATTGTATTTTCATCAAAACGTGCTGAGGAAGAATTAATAGAGTTTCGAGAATTGAAGTCGCAAACAACGGGCAAGGAAATAGGTACAGCTACCGGTGGATTATCTGTTACAGGTTGTTTAGCGGATTTTTCCGTTTATATTTTTCATCCGTATGGTGGCGGAAAGAAAACAGGTTTAAAAGAAGCGCAATGGTCGCCTTTGTCAGATAGTGAGAGAAAAGATTCGTTAAGTATCAACGTCGAATTTGTAAAATTTCATTTGTCAAGAAGCAGAAAATTGAATTTTCAAAGCGAACAGCTTAAGAAGCTTTCGGACACTAGTCGTGCTGTCATACGATTTTCAAGTATGTAATGTAAATCAAAATATTGCGAGCATAATTTATGAATTTATTTTAGATATGTATTAACAATTGTTTTAATAAATTTTTTATGTAATATTAATTTTCAGCAATTATTGATATTGGATCTGCCTCATTTAAATATGATATGCGTCGACTAACAGAAATTCTGGCATTTCCAAAGGCTTGGTATCGACGTAGCATAGTGAGACGGTTATTTCTAGGAGATTTAAGTTCAGGTACTGCATATTCCGAAGGGGATGGAAGTCCTTCATTAAATCAGGAAGAAGCAGTCATGGGAAGCTCTTTATTGAAACATTACGATAGACACGACCCATTATCAAAAAATGCATCTGAAAAAAGTCCTATATTAAATAGAGAAAAATTGAAATTAACCTTGGAAAATGATATGCCAAGACCTACGCGATTAAAAGGTATCTGCTTTCGCAATTGCAATTAGCAAAAGACTAACTTAAAATTTATAAATATTATACTTCGTTAGATATTGGAAGAGGATGGAGTTTTACCACAGACAAACAAGTGTCGTCTGAAGTCAAATTAAGAGAAGCCGCATGGGAAACATTGGTGTTATTTGCAGTGAATTTTACACGCCTTAATGTGCATATGAATATGGGTAATGTAATGGGTAATGTTAGCTGGATGACAAAGGATTTCAGATCGGATGGAAGACTCTCTATTGGCAGCACGGGACATAAAAATTTGTATATAGGCATTGGCTTAGGAGGATCGAGTTTAGATGCGAAAGGTGGTATAGTTGGTGGGACAATTGAATTGAGTAGAATTGACACTTACAGTGAGTTTTTAAATAATTAGATATATTTTCATACATTGATAAGTTATAGAGAATTTAATCTATATTTTTACGTATTATCATAGTACATATTCGAGAAGAACCTGGAATAGAACCTGATCATACAGTAGGATTGAAATTATTTGCATTAGAATTACGATTGGATTATATGGGAACAAGTGTCTTAATGTCTCGTGTGTCTTCATTGGATGTTACTCTTAGAGATGAATGGAAAATTAATCGTAGTAGTAGTGGTGATGCTTTTATGCCAACCCGAAGGTATGTTTTAATTTAATCCTAATCAAGTAAAATATATTGCTTCAATATGAAATAAGCAAAAAAATACAATTTTATTTTATCAAAATTCAACATTAAAAAGCGATATATACATATATAAACATGTGTTCATATAGGCCCGCTATTATTTTTATGCACGGTGACTTAGGCTGGGATCAATTACAAGTCATGATCAGTAAATCAACAACAGCCGATTTGTTAAAAATGTTTTACAAATTGGATGAGTTTTTCAGTCAGCAATTTAAGAGCAGCAAACGTGTATTTAGTTCCTTACAAACAAAGCATCAAAGAATGAGTAACAGTAGTATTAAGAAAAGACAACAAAAGAAGAAATCTGCTGTTGATGGTAAAGTCGAATTGTTAATATTTATCAGTTATTATAATGAAAATTATGATGCTGATTCATTGTAGGTGGTCCATGGAGTTTGAATCAGACTGCTATATCAGATGCTAGACATCATAGGCATTGGCAAAGAGTATTAACTCAAGTAGCTGGTCTTCAATTAGGAAGCTTAAGGTTTTCTTTGCCGTCAACTGGTACCGTCCTTGGTGGTACAATGGAACTTCATGGCTGTAATATTAGCTTAGCATGTTTCCACGGAATTAATTTTAAAAGCAAAAGCTGGGCTTTGTTCTCGTTAAAAGAACCCTGCATAAGTTTTGCTACAGAAGCCCAAGAAATCCCAAGTGTTGAAAGTAATTAATTATCATGTTATTAAATAATTATCATGTTAATTCTATATCAAGTGTACCATATTAATTTTGTTTACACAGCACCTACCTCTTATGACGTTCACGTCGTACAGACGTTAACCATCAGTTTAGGACACCAACAGGAACAACATGCAAGACATCATTCCATGGCAACTGTATGTAGATTAAGTCGAAGTGTTTTATTTCCACCGCAATTTAAATCTCTGCAAGAATGGTTTCATTATGCATTTGCTAGTAGTGAGATTGATGGTATGTATAAAATATAAAAGTAATTTTATTATTTTCGTTTTTATAGAATTTTATATTTTTCTAACTCCTCTCTTTCATCGCATAGCGGTAGATAGATTTCCGTGTGTCGAGAGGGATAGAATAGATAGTACATCTGACGGTAGTAATGTATCACGTGGAAGGAGCACGTCTTCAACGTCTGGCAAATTGCAAGAACATTCTCATACACGGGAAGTGATATTTGCTTTGCCTTCATTGCAACTTCATCTGAAAACTGAACATTTACAAACAGCTAGAACACCAGACGTTATAGGTACGTAAATTGAAAATAATTGCTATTTTGCTGTCTAATTGTTTAAATATATATCTATATAATATTAATCGCTTTTTTTCAATAATAATACCGTATAAATGTAATCGCTGTTTTTATATTAAACTTTCAATAAGATACAAAAATAAATTAAATATAATGATGTGCAACAGACACGTTCTAATGATATTAATACGTATAGAGTTTTGTTTATTACGAAATTATATTAATAGATGTATTGTCGATACAGATTTTTTTATGTTAAATCACACTAAGCACAAAACATAATATTATATGTCCTTTCACTGTGCTAATTATTCTGCAATTGGTTCTTTCGTATATTTTTAGGACTCCCTAAGCATATTTTATATAGTAAGTATGTGAAATTTATTATGTTTGGAATGATAAAAAATCGGTAGAATATTTAGTATGCTTTACATGTTTAAATAAATTCTTAAGCGATATCTTATACTGTATCTTTAATAAATATTTTTAAATTTTTTAAAAGTCTATACACACCACACATATATACACACACTCGCGCGCGCGCGCGAATACACGCATAATGTGACAAATAAATTACAATTTATAATTCTTTTCAATGTCTTAAAGTTATAATATTATGCTTTAATTAATATTATATTCAATAATATAATTAAATATAATACTGTCAAGATATAATAAAGAGTTACAGAGTTTATTTAAAAATTTTCATAATTTTATTTAATATAAATAATTAGTAATGCTTAAGTAAGCATGAGAAATTAGTTTTATTATTTAAATAGAACTATAAAATTAACTATAAAATTATGATATATTATTTCATACGAATAACTTCAAGATAGTGTAGTATATGCAAAAATGTTTATTCTTAAAAATCATTATTAAAATATTATGACTATTGTGTTTTATTATTTCAATTTGCAGGCGAAAAACCATTAGTTGAATGCAGCTTTATAACAGAATTTGAAGATCATATATTTGTTACTGTTGATGCCGAAGCCTTTTTCTTCCTACATGATCTTATTACATCATATGTGAAAGAAAAAGAAAGAGTGGTAAGAGCTTTATGAAAGTACATTCAAAACAATTTTAAATCTGAATCTTATCTATTTAGAGAAAAAATATTTTTATTCTTATAAAATTTCCTACATTAATAGCATACAATGCAGAATATGGGTGCAAGAGCACACAGTCCTGACCCACAAGAAAGAAAAAATATAAATACAGGTATAGTTAACATATCTAGCGTATCAGTTACTGCCGAGGACGAGAAGAAACGCAAACAATTTGATCCAGCTGAAATGTTTATAAAAGACTGGCGATCATATAGATGTAAAACATGGCATTTAGAACCAACAGTAAGGTAAGTTATTTCAGAAGTATATAGCTTTTTCGGAGCCATCTAAGATAACATAAAATTTCTTATTTTATCAAGGCTACTATCGTGGGCTGGAAAAAGTATAGAACCTTATGGAATCGATTATATCCTTCAAAAATTAGGATTTTCCCACGCACGTACGACGATACCAAAATGGATACAACGAGGATTTATGGACCCTCTAGACAAATTACTTGCCATTCTTATGTTAAGAATGGTATTAGCCGTTCGTGAAGAATCATCAGATGAACAAAAAGAATATAAAAGAGAAAAATAATACTAAATTGACTTTTTTAAGTAATATACATATGATCTCGTAATAGATATTACAGCGGTGCAATAACACGTAAGAATAACATAATTCACATCAATGTTACAATGCGTTAAAGTTTATGCATAAAGTAACAAAAGCCTATATATCAATTTTTTTATTGTTTATTTAAAATAATTAGGTTCTGAAATAATTGATATTAATATAATTGAGTAATATAATTGAAAAAAGAACCATAGTGGTTGATAATAATCGTTCTTGATAAAGAACTATGTAATTTATTTGTAAAACTGATGTCCAAATATATGTGCTACATGTTTTAATATATGTATATACATATACATATATATATACATATATAAAATAAGTGTGTGTGTGTGCGCGCGCACGCACACACACACACACACACACACACACAATCTATATATATATATATATATATATATATATATATATATATATATATACGTACATATATATTTGTAAGTAATTAATAAAATGTAACGATATATATCCAAATAATTGTATATTATCAATGTATACGAAGAATTTTATTAGATATTATTTATCTTAAGTGAGAGAGAAAGAGAAAGAGGACATTATTTTAATACAACTGTATTCTTACAGAGTATTTCAAAATTCTCCGCTGTGTAGTAATACAGAATTAATCATTTACATTTTTACCTATTTATTTTTTTATTTTTTAAATTGTTAAATATCATAATTATATGTTTAATTTACAAAATGCAAGATCTATTCAAAAAATTTTTATGTGCAGATATATACGTGAAAAAAAAATATCTTTCATTTAGATCATATAGAACATACAGAACAATGTAACACAGAATTTATGTAATTGTGATATATAATATTAATTTATCATGTCTTGTTCATAATACGCATGAATTTGTAAATTATATTTGATTTTATAATATAAATTGTATATATTATATTTTTTAAAGATTCATGACTGTAAAACATATGCGATCTGTGATTCCTCTATATTTATTTTATATATTATATATACGCTATTTATATATGTATTATGACTTATTTGTTTATAAATTTGTTTGAGAGTAACTCCTTGATATGATTTAAGTGTATATATATATATATATATATATATATATATATATATATATATATATATATATATATATAAATATTT
>Ga0157363_1000203_pt1 | contig 45965 bp, 38 predicted proteins | sample AttsexASBM1_FD_111477 | JGI IMG/M metagenome (GOLD analysis project Ga0157363, IMG submission 111477) | Fungus gardens microbial communities from leaf cutter ant in Ribeirão Preto, State of São Paulo, Brazil - Atta sexdens ASBM1 | ecosystem: Host-associated > Fungi > Mycelium > Unclassified ... | reverse complement strand
TTCTATGATAAAGGGTTGATCAGGCTGTCGGCCTTAACCGCCTTCTGCGCGATTTTTGGATCCTGTTTACTGTGGATTGGCACGGGTTGGCACGACGGTGCCTCAGCACCGGTGATGGCCGCCATCCTGAGCTCGCTGTTTGCCAGTATGGATACGCCACTGACCTCAATGAAATTGTTTGTGCGCGGTGTGATTGTGGCCATCTTCATCAGCGTGATTTATGTGGCGCTGCTGTTGCCGCAGGCCACCTCATTTGAAGCGCTGATTATTTGTCTGCTGCCGGGCTTATTGGTTCTCGGTCTGATGATTGCGCGTCCCTCAACCAATATGATTGGCATCAGCGTGGCTATCCAGATTCCTGGCTTTATCGGTTTAGGCCATCATCTGAAACCCGATTTGGTCCTGCTCATTAACAACGCCATTGCATCACTGACGGGCGTACTTTTCGCCGTGATAGCCACCGTGCTGATGCGTAACAAACGTCCTTCATGGACAGCACGGCGCGCGGTTCGCCAGGGCTTACGTGAGCTATTGCGTTTTATTAAGGAGCTTGAACGTACGGGGTCGTCGCTGCTGGGCAGGCAACGTTTTATCAGTTTGATGCTGGATAAGGTCAACGTGGTACTGCCGCGTTTACGACTGGATCCACAACCGGATATGTCGACCGCCGGGATGTTACTGACGGAAGTGTGGCTGGGCGTGAACAGTTTTGATTACTACGCCCGCCATAAAGATCTGCTGGCAAAACATCAGCTGGACAGCGGACAGATGTTTCACGAGCTGGCCTTATTCCTGAAACGGCGTTTGAAATCGCTGCAAACGCCGCCACATCAGGATTTGCTCGATGAACTCGACTGGCTGTTGCTGATGCTGGAACGGCTGGCAAAGCAGGATGACGGGTTACTCACGCCGCTATTCCATCTGTTTAGCATCCGTCTTTACCTGTTCCCGCAGCAACCGTGGCCCGTTGCCACGCCTCGCCAGCTGGAGAGGATGCAACTGCAGGATTATCGTCAACGTGCATGGTAGCCGTCCCAGCTGTAGCCTTTGGGTACGCGGGAGAAACCGGCTTCTTTTAATGCAGTGAGAAGACTGGATTGTCCGACAGATTGATCGTTAATGCGCTCGAGGATGAAATGAAGGTGCTTCTCGCGCCTTAACGCCTGGCCCAGCGCAACCAGTGCGGCATGAAGATCTTCGTCGCTGTCCTGCGCATTAAAGGTCAACAACTCTTTACCTCCAGGGGGAAGGTAAAGCAGGACACGACCACTGGCGATGACCGTAAAAGCACCCGCACGGCGCGTGGGTTTGGCTCCTGTGAGGCTGAGCGGCCATGGTAGTGTTAAACCGAAGGGGTTCGCGGGGTCAACTGCGGATAATACGACAGGGGGATGTCGCACTGACTTGCCAGCGTCGAGTTGACGCAGACGATCGATAGCAGGGTTATCAGCAAACTGCGCGGCGCCCATGCCTGCAATAAAACGCCCGCGCAATAGTCGGCCGGCATCTTCCATCCCGCGCAACACCGGTTGCAACGCCGGAAAGCCGCCGGGTATCTGCTCGGCGATAGCGGCACCACGCGTGATGACACCAAATCGATCCAGCATATTTTCTGCCAGTGCCAGCGCACGTTCGGTGTCAGCAATCGGCTGGCGGGGGATCAACGACCAGCGACCGGCCATGGTATTCAGCGATAAACGGGGTTCTGTGGTGCGACTGGCGCTAAAACTGGCGCGACTATGCCGTCCATGATGAGCACGTACAGGGCGTGGTTTGGGTGTGATAGTCATTTGGCTGAGATTACGCAACGCCGACCAGGTATCAATGGTGAGGACGCCGCGCCAGACTAGTTGCCAAAGAGCCTGATAAACCTCCGTCGGATCGATCATTTCTCCGTTGTCCCGGATTTCGGTTATGCGCGGGATCAGTTGTTTGACGAACCAACCCGCGCCATCCTGCATCAGCGTCACTAACTTATTTTCAATAGGTGACAATGTCACTGAATGGTCCAGGGCAGGCAAGGTTTCGCTGGCGAATTCACTTAAATGCAGGGAAACCAGACCGTCTTGCACATTTGATGAAATATGACCGACCCAAATGACCTCGCCCGATGAGAGCAATTCATCCAGCATGGCTGGCTGATAATCCCGAATGCGTGCAGGGAAGATTTGCGATTCCCACAGTGATACCGGCAGCACCACGCCTGCCAGTTGTTCAACGACTCTCATTACGCCATTCAGACCGGAGAAAGCGCCTTGTGGCTGTCGCGCGTTCGCATCATTCAACAGCCCCTGACGCTCAAGCAGAAACGCCACGTATGCGGCTGGTGCAACGGGTTGAGTGGCGTCGCGCGCGGATTGTAACGATCGCACACGTAAGCGGCGAAAGACGCTTTCTGCTGCCCACTGCGTGGACTCATCAGATCCTGAAGCGAGAAAATCGCCTTTAAGTAACTTATTTTGCTGGCGAAGTTGTTCCAGAGTTTCATCAACAACGGCGCGACCGAGGCCAAAGCGTTGAGCCACCTGCAAATTGGTAAACACGGCGTGGGTGCGGGCGTAGCGCCCCAATAGATCCTGCAATGGTCGGACGACCGGTTCGAGCAGTGCAGCCGGGAGGCCTGTCGGCAACACGCAACCCAGCGCATCGTGCAGACGTACCGCATCTTCAGCCACTGCCCAGCGAGCGATACCCGCGATTTTCACATTGACGATCCGCTGCGCCTGTTGCAGCGCGTGTAAGCCGGACTCAAGGGGCTCATCGCCATTGAAGCGTGCAACAAGTTCTTCGGTTGATAACGGACCCAGTTCGCGCAGCATATCCACCAGAGCCTCAATAGTGCGCGCCTGATACTCTGCCACGCAGCGCTGTAACTCCTGTTCAACACGTGCAATCACGGCGGGTTCCAGCAACTCACGCATCTCCGCCTGACCCAGGAGATCACTCAGCAGATTGCTGTCGAGCGCCAGCATTGAAGCGCGTCGTTCAGCCTGCGGTGCATCACTGGCATACATGAACTCGGCGACATAGCCAAACAGCAGCGGTGCGGCAAACGGCGAGGGCGTTTCGGTGGTGACTTCTGTCAACCGCACATCACCCTGATGTAATCGCGCCATCAGGTGATGCAGCGCGGGTAGGTCGTATACATCCTGCAAACATTCGCGTGCCGTCTCAATCAGGATCGGGAAGTCTGTAAACTGACGCGCCACTTCCAGCAACTGGCTCGCGCGTAAACGTTGTTGCCAGAGAGGAGAACGTTTGCCGGGATTGCGGCGTGGCAATAGCAGGGCACGAGCAGCACATTCGCGAAAACGAGCGGCGAACAGAGCCGAATGCCCGACTGATGCCATGACGATACGTTGTAGTTCATCAGGTTCGAATAAAAAGAGCTCGGCACCCGGCACCCGACCCTCACTATCGGGGAAACGCGCCACGATGCCATCATCGCTGGCCACCACGGCCGGATCGATGCCCATGATACGACCAATACGTTCCGCCACTGCCAGGGCCCAGGGTGCATGCACACGCTGGCCATATGGCGAATGCAGGATCAGACGCCAGTCGCCGGTTTCATCCCGACAACGCTCAATCAACAAGATGCGGTCGGTAGGCAATTCGCCTGTTGCCTGAATTTGTTCGGCGATCAGGCTGTTAATATTGTGTCGGGCATTGGCGTCAAGGCTGTCGCCTGGCAGTGACGTTTCACTATGGGCCTGTCGTAAATAACCACCAATCGCTTCACCCAGTGTCGCTGAACGGCCGAGACTGTCGCCATGCCAGAATGGCAGACGCGCTGAACGGCCCGGCGCAGGCACCACCACAACCTGGTCATGGGTGATTTGCTGAATACGCCATGATGTTGCGCCAAGGGTAATGATGTCGTTAATCCGCGACTCATAAACCATCTCTTCATCCAGTTCCCCGACGCGTCGTGCGCCCGTCTGTTCTTCACCTTCGGGCAGCATAACGCTGAACATCCCGCGATCCGGGATGGTGCCACCGCTGGTGACAGCCAGGTGCTGCGCGCCAGGCCGTCCAGTCAGGGTATTATTCTGTCGGTCCCAAATTAGGCGGGGTCGCAGGTTGGCGAACTCATCGGAAGGATAGCGCCCGGCTAACATGTTTAGCACCGCTTCAAATACGTGACGTGGTAACGTTTTAAACGGTTCTGCACGCCGTACCAGCTCAAACCAGCTGTCGATTTCGAGCGTGTCCATTGAGGCTGCGGCGACCGTGTGCTGAGCCAGCAGGTCAAGCGGATTGTGTGGCAGGGTAATCGCATCGAGTTCACCCGCCAACATCGACTCAACAATGACAGCCGCATCCACCAAATCGCGTCGGGTGCGCGGCCAGATGATGCCTTTTGGCGTACCGCCGACCTGATGACCCGCGCGCCCGACGCGCTGGAGTGCACTGGCAACCGAAGGGGGCGCACCCACCTGAATCACCAGATCGATATCGCCCATATCAATACCCAGCTCCAGACTTGATGTGGCGACCACGCAACGCAGCTCGCCCGCTTTTAGCGCGTTTTCAATTTCAAGCCGTTGTTCTTTAGAAACAGAACCGTGGTGGGATCGGGCCAATAAGTCATTCGGTGTGACGGTGCGTTTCTCTGTACCGCCGGTAAAGGAAACGTAGGCAAAGGATTCTTCTGGCGCAGTGGGCTTTTCTCCGAGGCGACGCGTGTAGAGCTCATTCAGCCTCGCGGTAAGTTTTTCAGCCAACCCACGGGAATTGGTGAACACCAAAGTGGCGCGATGGCGTAACACCTCATCCAGAATCCCGGCTTCAATGTGTGGCCAGATGGATCCCGCGGACAGTGTGGCATCCTGCACAGAACGGCTATCGGGGCGCTGCTGAATATCCGTCATATCTTCAACAGGCACCCGGATGGTTAATGCTAATGGGCGCTGAGCAGAAGGATTCACGATCAGCGTTTCGCGACTCCCCCCTAGAAACTGTGCGACGGCCTCAGGCGGTTTTACCGTGGCGGAGAGGCCGATACGCTGCGCAGGGTGCGTTAGCAGCGTATCCAGCCGTTCAAGGCTGAGCGCCAGATGCGCGCCGCGTTTGCTGCCCGCGATGGCATGTACTTCATCAACAATCACCGTAGAGATGCCACGCAGTGTGTCGCGGGCTTTTGATGTCAGCATCAGAAATAAAGATTCGGGCGTGGTGATCAAAATATCCGGTGGGCGACGCTGTAATTTTGCCCGCTCGCTGCTGAGCGTATCGCCCGATCGCATGCCCACCTCCAGGGTGATCTCGGCTTCACCGCGTTTGCGCCGCTCTTCAGCCACCCCCGCTAAAGGCCGTTGCAGATTGCGCTGAACATCCGCCGCCAGCGCTTTCACCGGAGAGAGGTAAAGAATGCGTGTTCTGTGACTTCGTTCGGGGAGATCTTCGGCGCTGCGTTCACGAAACAGGGCATCAATCGCATAGAGAAATGCCGCCAGCGTTTTACCAGAGCCAGTAGGTGCAATCACCAGACAGTTTTTGCCGCTCGAAATGGCTCGCCAGGCTTCATGTTGTGCGGGCGTCGCCGCTTGAAAGGTGTCGCGAAACCATTGCTGCGTGGCGGCGGTAAACAACGCGAGTGAAGAGGCTGGCATCCGATGCTCCTGCGTTTCAAAGAGGACTTTCAGCAGTGTAGCCTGCGGCATGAATGTGATCAGGTTATATACTTGATGTTTTGGCTGATTTTTTCATCAACAGGAGTGAGAAATGGTGATGTTCAAACGCGCACTATTATTGGCGCTGCTGCCGGGAAGCGTGCTGGCTGCCCCGATATTTACGCTGCAATCATCGGATTTTAACGACAGTGCCATGCTGGATAAAACCTTTGCAGGCAACAACAAAAGTAACCCGTCATGCACTGGCGACAATGTGTCGCCGGCTTTGAGCTGGTCGAATGCACCCGCCGGCACCCGCAGTTTTGCACTGATGCTGACCGATCCCGTGGGGGGAAAAGGCTTAGGCGTGACACATATGGTGGCCTATAACATCGCGGCGGATCGCACGCAGTTTGCGCAGGGCGAATTAAGTAAAGGCGAAGGATACACTGGAGGTAAGAATTCGCCGGGCACCACAAGCTATTATGGTCCTTGCCCACCGGTGGGAAGTGGCATACATCATTATAACTTCGTGATGGTGGCAACAGATTTGCCGGTAAATCAATTACCTGGCGGACTGACACATGATGAGTTGATCGCCAAATTGAAAGGCCATACCTTGGGGGCCGCCACCATTGTGGGACGATTTACCAACGATAAGTAAGTCATACGGCCGCCTGAACAGGCGGCCGTGACAACGTCACTCTAAAGGATAGATCGACTCTGCCAACGTGCCCCGACGATCCAGTCGGCGTGCGGCTAACCACAGCAATGCGGTGACAAACCAGCCAATAATCCACGACACATCATTGCCTGCAAATATCCAGGTTAATGAGCCATGGTGCAGCGGATTATCAATAAACGGCAGTTGCACCATCACACCCAGGAAATAGACCACAATTCCTGCCCAGTTCCAGCGTCCATAACGACCATCAGGCTGTGAGAGTGCCGGAATATCCACGCGCCCTTTGGTGATGAGATAAAAATCGGTAAGGCTGATTGCGCTCCACGGAACAAAGAAGGCCAGCAGGAACAACAGGAAATGGGTAAACGACTTGAGGAAGGCCGGTTCACTGATCAGGGCGATGATGCAGGCAATCGTGACCATCAGCACCACAAACAGAACCCGACCACCACGGCTGAGGGACGTTTGCTGCCGGAAGCCTGACACGATGGTGGTGAGTGACATAAAGCTGCCGTAAGCATTCAGGGTAGTGAAGGTAATCTTGCCAAAACAGATAGCAAAGTAGATCACCATTGCCATGGTCGCGCTACTGCCCAGACCCACGATATATCCCACTTCATTGCCGGAAAATGCTTTTCCAGCAATCGCCGCCACAATCACGCCCAACGTCATTGAGGCTTGGGTGCCTAAAACGGTGCCGAAAAACACCGAACTGAACAGCTTTTTCGCCGAGACGTTAGCCGGCAGGTAGCGTGAGTAATCAGACACATACGGGCAAAAGGCTATCTGCCAGGAGGATGAGAGTGAAACGGCCAGCAGGAAGTTGGCAATCGTGAAGTGCTGATTTTGCCACACGGCCGACAAATCATGCGTGGAAAGCAGGGTGATAAACAGATAAGCAAAAGCCAGCACCCCGATCACACTCGCCACTTTTCCCAGCTTGTGAATTACCCGGTATCCGAGCACCGCAATCACCACAATGATGGCGCTAAACAGGATCATACCCGTTGCGTTGCTCACATTAATCAGCTTTGCCAGTGCCTGACCGGCCAGCACGGTGCCACTTGCCGAAAATCCAACATACATAATGCATACCAGCAGCAGCGGGATCACCGCACCAAACACGCCAAACTGCATGCGACTGGTGATCATCTGCGGTAAGCCAAGACGTGGGCCCTGAATGGCATGCAACGACATGATGGCGGCACCAATAATCTGGCCCACTAACAGGCCCACAAGCGACCACACCACATCGCCGCCCAGCACCACGGCGAGCGCACCGGTGACAATGGCGGTGATTTGCAGATTACCGCCGAACCAGAGTGTGAACTGGCTAAAAGGGTGGCCATGGCGTTCGCGGAGCGGAATGTAATCGATGGAGCGGGTTTCAGACAGGCGCTGGTTTTCTCTGCCTGAATAATCGGCTGCAGGTGATTCGGCTGACATAGTTTCCTCGCTGAAACAATGAACGCAGTGCGTTATGTTATTTTTGTTTATCAGTTGTGTTTGCAATAGGCGATACATGTATATACATGTATCGATATTGTCACGCGAGAAAAGAAGTTACAAGGCAGCCTGTCATTGGAAAATGTGATGACGCTGGCAAGGTTGTCATCAAAAGGAAAGGGGGAAGAGAGAGTAAGCCGCTGTGATTATTAGTGGCCCTGGGTCCAGGGATTAAAATCGCTGTCAGCTGAATCTTGTTTGTCGGGTTCATCCAGAGAATCCAGGTACAGCGCTTCCACTTCAGCACGCGCCCATGGAGTGCGACGCAGGAATTTGAGGCTGGATTTTACGCTGGGATCGCTTTTAAAGCAGTTAATATTGATGAGTTTACTGAGTTCAACCCAGCCATAACGCACCACTAACGCATTAACAATCATTTCCAGCGTCACGCCGTGCATGGGATCTTTAGAAGAGTGAGAGGTCATATTACGTCCTAATTTGCAGGCGGATGATTGGCGGGCAAGATTACAAGAAAGCCGTGCCAGCAGCAATGGTGTAGACTTGAGCTTAGCCATTTACTGAGGAAATAACGCGATGAGCGATAAGAAAATGATTTCAATCGACCAGTTCAATGAAGCTGAGCGAAGTGAAGTGGATGAAATCTTCAAAGGGTTAATGGAAAAACATCGCCAGCGCAGTGGTAAAGAGCCTGATGCGAAAAAAGAGAAAGAATATACCGCAGATGCGCGTCAGCAAGTCATGACCAGCAAGCTAGCCAAAGAAAAAGCCAAAGCGGACAAAGCAAAGAAAACACCTGCGCGCCGCAAGAAACCTGAAGCGCAATCTGCCAGCGAAGTCAGTGACTTCAACTGGTCTGCCTCAATTAATAAAGGGCGTCGTTAAGCGTTAACTCAGCAATCCGGCACCCACATTCACCGATAATCCCAGAATGGCCAGATTGAAAATAAATGAGATCACCGATTGCAGCAGCGCCAGCTTGCGCATTTCGGTGGTGCCCGTTGCCACATCAGCAGTCTGCGATGCAACCGCGATGGTGAATGAGAAATAGAGAAAATCCCAGTAGGCCGGTTCGTCCGGTTTTTCCGGGAATATCATGGGCGTGACATTCTGGCTGCGATGCAAATAATGTTGATGCGCATAGTGCATGGCAAACGAACTTGGCAGTAAGGCCCATGAGACAATCAATGTCATGGCAGTCAGCAGCAGATGTAGCACGCGTGGTGTGCCGGTGAGATGTTTGAGCGCCGGCAGTTCGCTCATGATTGCCACGATGCTGATCATGCAGGCCACAATGACCATGCCCAAAACTAACGCAGCGCTCTGATCTTGCATCTGAGCGATACGTTTGATCTCGCCAGCATCGGTACGCAGCATGCGAAACCAAATAAACCACAGATAAAGCCACGCCAGCACATTCCAGCCAATCAACACGCGCTGCAGTTCTCCCAGTTTTGCAGGCAGTAAGAAATAGCAGACGACCCCGGCAACAATCGATATCAACAGACGTAGCCGCGCGAACAGATGTGTGGCGAGAGAAAAGGGCATGATGTTTTTTTGCTGGGGTTTGAATCAGTTAACTGTAGTTGATGGCAGGAAAAACGCCTGAGATAGCGGTTAAGAATCATATCGGGATTTGAATGATTGTCGGTTTAAGACACTGGCTGAACGCTGCATTTTCTGACGTCGCTACGTGAATTCTGAGATTTTGTGTGAGGGATTATTGCCAAAGATTGGCGTAGCGACGCCTTAATTTCGCGACATTTTAAACGATTAATGAAGGGGGTATTGATAACTTAGCCATGCTTTTCAGGATGAGAGTGAAGATAACTCTACATTGAAGATCACATACAGGGTGCCTTCATGTGGACTTGTCTCATGCGAGCGAGCAGTTTTCATGAGTTAAGCGGCATGGCCCATGATGAGCCACTTACGATGTGAACGGCTGAGCAGAGTGGAGGTTTCGATGACAAGTGAGAAACGGAAGTCGTTTACGTCAGCATGGGGCGCTGGCCATTCACAGCAACGCAATCAAATATCAGTAGGAGATAGCCCAGCGGAGTCTGGAGTGCGCAATTCGATACCTTATTTAACATAATATACATTACCCGTACTTTTATTATCTGGCTAAGTTAAGTGACCTCCTGGAAATGCGTGCGTTTTGTTGCGCTGGATGTGCTCTATAGCGTTCCACTAATGCGACGGTTTCTGGCATCGGCCACAGGCCTGAAATGAAAATTTGAAGAGTCAGTTTCCCGTCCGCAACACGTCAGCGATGATGACCTGCCACCGACGGGAAATGATGAATTACTTCTTTCCGTTGCCGGCTTCCCGCGCTTTCAGACGACAGGCTTCGACAACCCAGGCTGAGAAGTTTTGAATGTTTTCGCTCTTCATACTCTCTTCGATTTGATCAATCAGCAGATGTGGGAAACGAATATGTTTTCGTCGGGTTTTGGAGTTTGTCATTTTATCCATGGTGATCCCTGGTCAGTTGTCTCACAAGTTTATTTTTGTATTGATTAAGCATCTGCTCAGATTGCCCCTAAGCAGATGTAAATAAACCAAAAAACAGATCCCTGCTCTTGTTATTGTTTATCGAGCAGTAACCGACTGTCCGCGAGGGAAAGTGGCTGGATCTGATGGGTCACCAGCAGCGTGGTTTTACCCTTAATGAGTTCTTTCAAGCAGTTAAGTACTAATTCGGTATTTACTGCGTCTAGCCCTTCAGTGGGCTCGTCCAGCAACACGATCGGCGCATGGGAAAGAAACGCGCGAGCAATCCCAATCCTGCGGGCCTGACCACCAGACAGAAGCCCTCCTAACTCTCCCACCAGGGTGTCGAGCCCCAGCGGAAATGCGCGGACTTCGTCGTCTAAAGCGGCGCGCGCCAGTGCTTCCCATAAAGCCTCGTCATCCGCATCCGGTGCAACCAGGCGCAGGTTGTCTCGAATCGATGCGTTGAAGAGATAGGTTTTCTGGCCAACCACCGAGATCATCTGACGCAGTGTATCTTCAGAAAGCGCCCTGACCGGACGACCGCCGATAGACACATCCCCTGCTGTCGTTTCCCAAAATCCTTGCACCAGATTCAGTACGGTGGTTTTACCTGCTCCGCTGGGACCTAAAATCGCCAGACAATGGCCGACCGGCACGGTAAAGCTCAGCTTATCCAGTACCTTAGGCGCGTCAGGCGTGTAACGCATTGTCACGGCCGAAAATGACAATTCGCTGCTCTCCGGCATCGGGCTGGTTTCAGGCAGGACAATCGCCGGTGTCAGCTCCGTCATGGAGAACAGACGGCGTGCCGCTTCACGCGTAGTGCCGAGGGCAGCAAAGGCCGCGGGCAACCCAGCCACCGCTTCAGTACTCGCCAGTATGGTGAACAGCAACATCACGATTTCACTGGCAGAAATGCCGGTTGCATGGTCAGTGTTAAATAACAGGATAAAGGCGAAAAATAACCCGAGCTGTCCCATTAAGGCGCAGATCGCCCCGCCGCTGGCGCTGATCCAGGCTTGCCGACGCTGTGCGTTGATCAGTTGCTGAGAAAGCTGGCGCAGATGATCGGTTTGATGACTAACAGCGCCAACCATCTGTAACTCTGCTAATCCACGCACCAAATCGGTGGATGCGGCCTGAACGGATGAGCGCACGGTAGCGATCTGGTTGCCACAGGCTTGCGTCAGTGAGGCCACAATCCACGGCACGACCACGCCCGCAAGTATCAGCACCACCGCATCAATCAAGGCCACTGAAGGTGAGAACCAGCAAATTCCTGCCAAAATGATGAGCGACGAGATCAGCCCTGCAATGGCCGGCGTCAAAATACGCAGATAGAAATTGTCGAGGCTATCTATATCAGCGCGAAAACGCGCCAGCACATCCCCATCACGGAAATCCTGCAGTCGTGCCGGCGCAAGATGGGCTAACTGCTGATAGAACCAGACACGTAAAACCGACAACAAGCGCAAGGTTGCATCATGCGTCACCAATCTTTCCAGATATCGCGCGAAGGTACGCAATACCGCGAGCCCACGAATCGCTGCAGCCGGAGTGAAAAACTCCAGTGCCAGTGAGCCTATGCCCGCCAGCGCCATGGACGTAATGAACCAGCCTGATAAGGCGAGCAGCGCCACGTTGGAGAGAATCACAATCACGGAGAGCAAAATCCCCACCGCCATGCGAAAACGCCATGGACGCGCCAGGCGCAAGAGATGGCAAAGATCCTTCATGCGAGATCTCCTTTTTGCAGGCGCTCGAGTTCGGCGAAGACGCCAGCCTGATCGCGCAATGCTTGCGGCGTCCCCGATTCAACCACCCGCCCTTTTTCCAGCACGATGATTCGGTCAGCTGTGGCAGCGATTTCCGTATCGTGGGTGATGATTAAGCGTGCACTGTTCGGTAATGAGTCACTCAAGGAGGCAATCATATTCTGTGCCGTCTGGCGATCCAGCGCGACCGTAGGTTCATCAAGTATCACCACCGGTGGCGAAATCAATACGGCGCGGGCCATTGCAATACGCTGAATCTGCCCACCGGACAGCCCTTTTCCACCATCACCCAGGCGGTAATCATATTGCGCCGGCAACGAATGGATAAAAGTGTCAGCCTGAGCCAGCTGTGCCGCTGCTTCAACCTCTGCCTGGCTGATACCCGAACGCGACAACAGAATATTTTCCGCAATCGAACCGGCAAACATAGTGGGCCGCTGCGGGAGCCAACCAATCTGTTGCTGCCATGCAGGAAGATCTAATGAAGAAAGGTCCTTGCCATCAACGACGATGCGTCCCGAGTTGGGCGCGATAAAGCCCAGTAGCATTCGCGATAAGGTGGTTTTACCGGCACCGCTGGTGCCGACGATCGCCAGTGTTTCCCCGCTACGTAGGGTCAGGGAAACATCGGTAACGCCGCCGCCCTCCGCATACTGATAGCTCACCCCTTCAAGACTGATTTCACGCGGTTTCACCGGGAGCGCGTCATTACCCTGTGACGATTCCGGCGCTTCAGCATTCAGGATCGCCAGTAGACCTTCCGTCGCGCCAATTGCATCCATTCGGGCATGATAGTGCGTGCCCAAATCGCGCAGCGGACGGAAAAATTCCGGTGCCAGCAACAAGGCAAACAGCCCCGGCAGGAAGCCCATTTCGCCATAGAACAGACGGAATCCAACATACACCGCTACCATCGCGGTGCTGATGGTGGCAAAAAATTCCAGCACCAATGATGAAAGGAATGCCAGTCGCAACACCTTCATGGTGGTCTGGCGATAGCTGTCCGAGATCGCCGCGATAATGTTCGCTTGCCGACGCGCCGCATGGGTCTGGCGTAACGTTGTCAGGCCAGCAATCACATCAAAGAAGTGCGCACTCATCAGGCTGAGTTTGTGCCACTGCTTCAGGCTCATTTTCTCCGCGCCCTTTCCTACTACGATCATGAACAACGGCACCAGTGGCGCGGTGATCAGCATGATCAAGCCGGAGACCCAGTCAAAAGGAAAAAGCGCCACCAGAATGGCTAGCGGCACAATGCCAATGATGATTTTTTGCGGAAGAAAACCGGAAAAATAGGCTTCGATAGCTTCGACGCCTTCGCCAAGGGAGCTGGCGATACTGCCCGTACGTTGATGCTGGCTCCAGGCGGGACCCAGTGTGGCGATGCGGTCTAACAACATCCCGCGCAATCCCTGACGGATACGTGCGGAGGCTTCAAAAGCAAAACCCTGACGCAGGATATCGATACCCGCGCGCAGCAACATCACAATCGGCAGCAATAAGAGATAAGGCAATAGCGCGGTGAAGGTTTTACCACCGAGGACGGCGTTGCTGATTAGCCAGGCTAACAGCCAACACTGTGCAATCATCAGTATGGCATTGAGCGCCGCCATACTGATGGACAGTGAAAATAAACCGCCTGCCTGGCGGCGCAGGCTCGAAAGCCAACGTTCCGCCAGGCGGGCTGCCATTCCACTAGGAGGAGAGCTAGCAGACATGATGTCTTAGTGACCCCCGTGACCAACCAGCTTAGAGATACGGCCGCGGAATACCCAGATCTGATACCAGTTGTACATCAGCATCACCGGAACAAAACCGCCCATGGTCATGGTGAAGGTAATCAGAGAAACCTGTGGACTGGCGCCCGCCCAGATGGTCCAGGTGCCTGGCACAATCCATGGGAACATGGTGAGTAACATACCGAAGCCCAGAATAAATGCCGCGCCATTGAACCACATCACCGCTGCAAAATCTTTGTCCTTCAGGGTGTCACGACGCACCTGATCAATACAGACCAGAGCGATTAAGCCAAACAGGCCCCAGATCCAGAAATGCGGACCAAACCATTTCGCACGTGCCCAGTCGAAGATCACCGCACTCCACACCCAGGTAATCACCACGGCAGCGATAGCTAACCAGAAGATCACCGCCGTCCAACGTGCTGCATCCTGACGAATCGGTTCATTTTTCTCGAAGCGAGCACGTACGAACAGCACGCCTGCCAGCGTCATGGCGACACAAGAAGCTACACCGGTCCAGATGGAGAACGCTGAAATAAAGTTAAATGCGCCACCCACGTAAGTTGGTACACCCTGTGCAGGCGAATCCATCTGGAAACCTTGCAGCAACGCGCCAACGCTCATCCCACCAAAGAAAGTCACCGCGAGGCTGGCGACACCGAAGATGCCGTCAGAAAACTTCTGCCAGAATGGCGAGGCCAGATGACGAAACTCCAGTGCCACCGCGCGGGACATAATGCCCCACAACACCAGCGCCATTGGCACCATCAGGTAGCTAAATGCCGAACCGTACACAAACGGGAAGGTGCCGAACATAATACCACCGGCGACGATCAGCCAGGTTTCGTTGGCATCCCAGGTGCCGGCCATTGCCGACATGATCGCGCCACGTTCATCATGGTCGCGGACGAAGAGCGAGAAGATCCCCGCCCCCAGGTCGGCACCATCCAGTGCGATATATAAAAGAACGCTGATACCAAACGCTAACCACCAGGCGATGATCAGGAAGTGCTGAGTCGAATTAAGCATGTCCATGGATTTCTTCTCCCATCAAACCGGACGGATATATTCAGGATGGTCAGCGTGACCACTGGCAGGCATATCAAGGTGACCTAAATGCTCATGCCCCTCGCCCGGGATTTTGCTGGTCAAATCAGGACCAATACGCACCACTTTTGCCAGGAACCAGATGGTGCCCGCCACCACAGCGGTTTCAAAGATAGCGAAGCCCACCAGCCAGAAGATCGCCAGACCCAGGGTCATCGGACTCATACCGTCTTCGGTGCGCATCAGGCCATACACGATCCACGGCTGACGGCCAATTTCGCGCGTCCACCAGCCCGCAATCACTGCGATATAAGGCAGGACTACCATGATAACGGCCAGCGCCAGGAACAGCTTATTGCGCGGAGCCAGCTCAGTGGTCATGCGACGACGTGCAATCAGCCAGACGCCCCAGAGGCTCACCAGCAACATGGCACCCGCAGCACCTGACATGGCGCGGAAAGCGTAGAACGGCAATACCACAGGCGGTTGCTGATCTTTCGGGAAGGTGTTCAGGCCCGTTACCGTACCGTTCCAGGTTTTGGTTTCAATCAGGCTTAAACCGTGCGGGATATCGATAGACCATGCGAGGCCCGTGCCTTCTTTGTTTGGCCAACCCAGGATGTGCCAGGCACTGTTGACGTTACCCGCAGAATCATAAGTATCGTAATGCCCTTCCATCGCTGCCAGCGCCGCCGGTTTATGTTCCAGCGTGGCTTCACCCAGCACATCACCCATATAGATCTGAACGGCGGCGACCACGGCCAGCGCCATCAGTGAATACTTCAGGGGTTTCAGGAACAGCTCAACATGACGCTGTTTCAGAACATACCAGGCGCAGGTCGCCACCACGAAGCAGAGCGAGAGCTCAAAGCTTGCCAGCAGCATGTGCGGAAAAGCACTGCGCGCATTCGGATTAAACAGCGCGGCCAGCCAGTCAGTTACGATGAAAATACCGTTATGCAGTTCAACACCGGTTGGCGTTTGCATCCAGGAGTTAGCCACCAGGATCCACATCGCAGAAAGCGTAGAAGAGAGCGCCACGTTAAAGGTCGCAAACAGGTGCATCCCTTTGCTGATCTTGCCCCAGCCAAAAATCATCAGTCCGATAAAGCCGGCTTCATACATAAAGGCGGTGATGGTCTCATAGCCGAGCACCTGACCAAAGAACGGCCCGGCAGCCTGCGAGAAGCGGCCATATAGAATACCAAAGGCCATTTCCATGGTGACACCGGTTGCCACGCCAGCACCGAAGTTAACGATAAACAGCTTTTCAAAGAAGCGACACAGGCGATACCACTGCTCATCTTGCTTCCTGACCCACATCAGTTCAGAGATGAACAACAGTGCAGCCAGTCCAATGGTTAGCGGGGGAAAAATGATGTGAATGGATGAAATTAGCGCGAAGTCAATACGCGTGATCAGCGATGTAAGATCGTTACTTAGCATGACTATCTTCTTTTTTTGAGTGGCCGAATTAGTTAACGGCAATCCAGCGCCGTTTCACATGTTATGAAGTGAGATGAAGCAAGCTCGTGCATAACAAGTTGAAATCGGTGCCGCACTGTCGTCTTTCTCTTAACCACGAGCAACAACCACAGTTTAATTTCCAGACAGGTGACGTCTGGGAAATAGGATATTCACTTCGGCGTTCGTTCCGGAGAAAGAACGGGAAAATAAATCATGATTGTTAACGAAATGTCTGTCGATAACACTTGCAGGCGTAGGTATCGACACGGCTCGTAATAAGAATTTTTCTGTAAATTATTCTATATTTTCGTTTACACAAAGGCATCCAAATTAAAGGGGTAACTTGTAACAAAAAGAAAAAATTCGCTGTATAAATGAATGATTTTCATGTGAATTAAATGTAATGAGAGCGTTAACTTATGAGGAATCTTTGATTTTAATCAAATTAATTCAAGGTCTTAGCGTGTTTTTGAGCGTTAATTATGATGCGCTGAAGAGTGAATGAATCGGTGTACAGCCCGTAATGATGCGATTATCTTATTATTTAGCAGGGTTACAATTACCGTAGACATAAGCTCAACATCAATAATACGTAATTTTAACAAGCATTGAGTTATTGTATTTTAATAACAGCCGGAATGATTTAATTTAACAAACCAAATACAATTATCACTTTCAGAACACTTAATTTCTGCGCCATTAAATCTTTAAAAACTTCTGTATTAAATATACCGACTCGTAACATTAAAGACACACCGTGCGCACACTTGTCACATTAATAATGAATCAGGCGACATTTATTAAGGCAGATAAGGAGTCTGGTCAGGCAGTGTGAGTGGGAGCACGCAGTCACGCGTGGAAACGAAGATTTTGGCAATCGAATGAAGAATGCCGACAACCCATAAGGTTGTCAGCAACGGAGAACGTCAGCGTGCAGGGTAATTCGTGTTTTAGAGTGAGCCTGGAATGGCGACCCGCCCGTCGAATAACAAGCGTGCCGTGCGTATCAGGCCGCTTTGCGTCACCTTCCCTGCCTCATCACGGGTCAGCATCACGCTAAACTCGCCGCTGGGATGCTCTACCGCCAGACGCTGCTGCCTGGTATCGGTAATCTGCGCGATGCCCTGCGTCACGGAACCGGGGATCAGGCAGGCTGTGGCGACACTCACCGCGCCCAGTACGCCAATAGAAGCATGACAGCGATGGGGAATAAATGTTCGCGTGGATAGCGCACCGCCATTAGCGGGCGGCGCAATCAGGGTCATTTTCGGCACGGTTCGTTTCGTCACATCCCCGAGATTCATCAGCGGACCCGCTTGTAAGCGGATGGATTCCAGGCGTGCTTTTAACTCAGCATTACTCTCCAGCTGTTCGCGGGTCTCCTGTCCAGTGCATCCCACATCCTCAGCACGCAGGATCACCACGGGCATACCGTTATCGATGCAGGTCACCTCAATCCCGTCAAACCGATTACGCGCCTCACCGGTCGGTAACAGCGATCCGCAGCTGGATCCTGCAATATCCTCGAATTGCAAAATTTGCTCTGCGCCAAAACCGGGCACGCCGTCTATCTGGGTCTCGCCCTGATATTCCACCGTGCCATCGGGCGTGGCAAATTGCGCCACTGCGATTTGCCCGGTGTTGATCATAAAGATGCGCACGCGCGTGATGTCGCCCTGTGCCCTTATCAGGCCCTTCTCAATGGCAAAAGGCGCCACGGCGGCGAGGATGTTACCGCAGTTCTGTCCATAATCGACCACCGCTTGATGCACGTTAACCTGCGCAAAAAGATAATCGATATCTGCATCAGGCCGCGTGGAGGGAGAAATTATCGCCACTTTACTGGTCAGCGGATCAGCCCCACCGATGCCATCAATTTGACGGGGATCGGGTGAACCCATGACGGCCAGCAACACGCGGTCTCGTTGCGGCCCCGCTTCTGGCAGATCGCTGGCCAGGAAACAGGCGGCTTTGGAGGTGCCGCCTCGCATTAACACACAGGGTATCAGCGTCTGTTTCATAGCGAACTCTTTTGCAGGGCATCCAGAGACTCCACGTAGCGCAATCCCTTCTCCGCTAACGCGCCACGCATCTGATAAATATCCAGCCCGAGTTCCCCGGCAGCCAGTCTTACTCGTTTACTCTCCTCATTGGTGACCCGCTGCTGGGTTGCCTCGGCAACGGTGTTCGCATCCGCTCGCGGCACAATCACCACGCCGTCGTCATCGGCAACCACTATATCGCCGGGATAGATCAGCTGGCCTGCACAGATAATCGGCACGTTCACCGATCCCAGCGTAGCTTTTACCGTTCCCTGCGCGAATACCGCACGTGACCAGACCGGGAAACCCATCTCACGCAGGGTCTGGCTGTCACGGATACCGATATCGCCCACCAGCGCCACTACGCCACGCGCCTTTAATGAAGTGGCCAGCAGATCACCGAAGAAGCCGTCATGGCAATCCGAGGTCGGTGACACCAGCAACACATCGCCCGGCTGACACTGTTCGACTGCAACATGAAACATCCAGTTATCACCGGGAGAAACCAGCACCGTGACCGCACTGCCGGCTATCGCGACACCCTGCTGGATTGGTCGTATCCGCACATTGAGCAGACCTTGCCGCTGTTGCGCTTCGTGGACGGTCGCCACTCCGGCACGGGCAAATTGTGCAATCAGAGCCGAATCGGCCCGCTCAATCTGCTTAACAACGATGCCTTTCTGATTGACCGCAATCATGAGAGATCCTCCGTCACCCGTGGGAATAGACTCTGATAGCCTTCGCCGTGGGTGATGACGCGCGTGGATGTAATCCCTGTGTTGCGTTTGGCCTGCACACCGCGCTGGAGCGCCACGCGCGTGTAGTATTCCCACAGGTGTTCCTGCCCGGCCATGCACTGAATCGCCTGATATTTCTTGTCCCAAACCGAGGTGATATCCAGCAGCACATCCGGTTTCCACAGGCATTGTTCAGGCTGATGCGGTTCAAAACAGTAAACCGGCGGTGCACCGATAATCGGTTCTCCCGGACGATATCCTTCTGCCTGCGCAATGATGCGTGCTTCCTGGGTGAGATTGGCCGCCAGCGGATGATCGTAGTTATAAGGATCAGCAATCGAATGCGTCAGCACAAAGTGAGGCTGTACGCGGCGAAACACATCGGCGAGGCGAAACAGCGTTTCCTTATCCGCGCGAAGGGGATAATCGCCGAGATCGAAGAACTCAATGCTGGCACCTAACACATCCGCGGCCCGTTCGGCCTCGGCCTGACGATGCTGCTTGACGGTCTGCTCGGTCATGTTGCCTTTGCGCCACAGTTTTGCCGACTCACCGCGCTCCCCGTAAGAGAGGCAGACGACGTGCACGTCATAGCCGCTCGCACTGTGCAACGCGATGGCCCCGCCTGCGCGCCAGACAAAGTCAGCGGAATGGGCACTGACCACCAAGGCACTCTTTTTCACTGCGTTTTCCATTATGTTCCCCTGCTATTGCGTTTTTTTCATCCTGACACGCACCACCGTGACCGAATAATGCCTTTCATTGTGCGAGCTATGATTTTTATTTATGTTGTGATCATTATCAGAGGTTCAGGGGCAGAGGGCATGCAGGAACAGGAAGACACTAATCACATTAAAATCATGCAGCTAAGGTCACTTTGTATGATTGCAGAACGTGGAACCGTCTCGGAGGCTGCGGAAGATTTATTTCGCACGCAATCGGCGGTGACGCGATCGATACGTGATCTGGAACACACTCTCGCCACGCCTTTGTTTGAACGTCATGCCAGCGGGATGCTGCTCACCGAGAATGGTAAATGTGTATTGCCCCGCGCACTGCGTGCTCTCCAGGAACTCAAACAGATACCTGCACTTCTCGCTCGATTTAAACTGCGCGAGTCCATGCGGGATGACGCCGAACCGATTTGGTTGTTCAACGTCAGGCGCCTGCAGATATTTTTAAGGCTGTTTCATTTGCAGCATACGCAAAGCGTGGCCAGTTCGCTGAGCATCAGCCAGCCCGCCGTCAGTGCCGCGCTAAAGGTGCTGGAGAAAGGGGCCAATATCGTGTTGTTCCAGCGCTCGCCGCGGGGCATGCAGCCGACAGCCGCCGCGCGTGAAATGGCGCCACATATCAGCCGCGCTCTGAATGAAATTCGCCATATCCCGGAAGATCTTGCCGCCCAGCAAGGTGTTCTGCAGGGCACCGTTCATGTTGGTGCCCTGCCATTGTGTCGTAGTGTGTTATTGCCACGCGCGATTGCCCGTCTGGTGACGGCACATCCGGCGATCAAAGTCGTGACCAATGAAAGTGCCTTTAGCACGCTGATTACCGAACTCCGGGCCGGCGACGTTGATCTGATTGTCGGGGCTTTGCGTCATGACAACAACGTTACTGATATCGATAATCGGCGGCTGTTCAGCGAAGAACTTGTGCTGCTCGCCAGGCCACAACATCCGTTAGCCGGTCGAACGTTAAGCGCTGCCGATCTCGCCGACACACAGTGGATTTTTCCGCGAGAAAACAGCCCGGCCCGCCATCTGCTAGAACACGCCTTTGCGACGCTGGATATCCCGGCACCCAAACCGGTGGTTGAGAGCGGTGACCTCGCCATCGTGCGCGGCTTATTAATGGACTCCGATATGGTGGCGGCGGTGTCATGGCACCAGCTGGAGTACGAATTGAAGTCAGGTGTGCTCCAACCTCTGTCCTTCACCCTGCCCGATACGCGTCGTGATATCGGCATCACGTTGCGCGCGGGTGCGCTGCATTCCCCGGCCACACTGGCACTGATTAAGTGCATCAACGCCGAAGCTAATACGACAGCGACCTAAACGAAATTCATACAATGTTGATACGCCGTTTACTCCTACCCCCTTTCCCACGGGCAGCACAAACCCGCATTTACACCGTGGATTATGACAACTCGCTCACAATATAAACGTAACTCATACCGCTAAAAGCCTTTTTTGACAGACAGCCTGCCACACGGTGCTTACCGTGGAGCTGGAAGAGTTAATCATGACTTGTCATTCAATAGACTTTGCGTGCCCGAAGAGAGAGCGAACGTATGAATACAAATAAGCTGGTCGACATCAAAGCCTGGATTGATTCGCGACCCATTTCCGCCTTTCAGTGGCGCGTGTTATTCCTCTGCCTGATCATCATTATGTTCGACGGTTACGATGCTGCCGTGATGGGATTTATTGCGCCTGCGCTGATTGAGCAGTGGCATATCTCACGCGCCGCGATGGGGCCGATCCTTGGCGCGGCGATGTTTGGCGTGGCGATTGGCGCATTGATCGCGGGTCCCTTATCCGATCGCTTTGGCCGTAAAAAAATCATCCTGCTGGCAGTACTGATCTTCTCCGCTTTCAGTCTGATTTGCGCCTTCGCCACCACGCCGCTGCAAATGGCGATGATGCGATTCATTGCCGGGCTCGGGCTGGGCGCAGTCATGCCCAATTGCGTCACGCTGCTGGCAGAATATATGCCTGAGCGTCGTAAGGGCGTGATGATTACCCTGATGTTCAGCGGCTTTAATATCGGCTCCGGTCTGGGGGGCTTTATCGCGGCCGCGTTACTGGCGCACTATCACTGGAATGCAGTGTTGATTTTCGGCGGTGCATTGCCGCTGCTTATGCTGCCCTTATTAGGTTATCTGCTACCTGAATCCGCGTTAAATTTGGTGGTGCGCCGGGCACCTCGCGCGCAGATTGCTGCGCTGCTTAATCGCATGGGCGGCCAGTTTCAGCAGGATACGGCGTTCGTGCTTAACTCTCCCCGGATCCATCGCAACAGCACCATTTCCCAGCTCTTCCACCACGGTTTTGCCCGCGGCACGATCATTCTGTGGGTGACGTACTTTATGGGGCTGTTTGTGATTTACCTGCTTAACGGCTGGCTGCCGACCATTATGCGCTCGGGCGGTATTTCCCTCGAACAAGCGGCGATTCTGGCGGGGTTATTCCAGCTTGGTGGTCCGCTGGGCGGTATTCTGGTCGGTGCATTGATGGATAAATGCAACGCCAGAGTAGTGATTGGCGTGGTCTATCTGCTGGGTTGTCTCTGCTTGCTAGCACAAGGCATCTTCGCGTTTTCCGGGGTGGCGCTGGGCGTATTCATTTTCATTATTGGCATGTGTATTAATGGCGCACAGAATGGTCTACAGGTGTATTCCCCTGCTTATTACCCTACCGAAATGCGCGCCACCGGCGTGAGCTGGATGCACGGCATAGGCCGTACCGGTGCGATTCTCAGTTCTTCGATTGGCGGCTTGCTGATGGGTGCGTTCCCGGCGCAGTCGGCGATTTTCTTTATTCTCGCGCTACCCGCGCTACTGGCTGCGATCAGCATTGTGCTTCATCGCAATGTTTCTCTGTCTCTGAAAATAAAGGGCGCAGCACTGGATGACCTTCCGGCGCTGTCACAAACCCTCAATAAATAGGAATGGCATCATGACATCTCAACTTTCTGAACCCTGCTTCGATATTGCGCATCTGGCTCACGTGGAGCTTTACACCGACAAGTTTGAAGAGAGCCTCAACTTCTTTGTCAATGTTTATGGCTTAACGATCACCGCGCAGGACGACGATCACGCCTGGCTGCGCGCCTGGGATGATTATGAGTTTCACAGCCTGAAGCTTACGCGTCATCACACGACCGGCGTGGGGCACATTGCCTATCGCGCCGCTTCACAGGCTGCGCTGGAACGGCGTGTTGCGGCGATTGAAGCCAGCCCCTATGAAGTGCTTGGTTGGGTCAACGACGATAAGGGGCACGGGCAGGCATTTCGCTTTACCGATCCCTTTGGCCACATTTTTGAGATCTATTACGACACGGTCCGTTATCAGGCACCCGATGACCAACGCCCGTCGCTGAAAAACCTGTCTCAGCGTTACCATGCGCGTGGCGCCTGTCCGCGTCGTCTGGATCACCTCAATTTGTTGGCTGCAGATGTCAGTGAATTCAAGCGCTTTATGGAAACCTGCTTAGGCTCCCGCGTCACAGAGATGATTCAGCTGGATAATGGGCGGATTGGTGGCTGCTGGTTCACCGTCAATAATAAAACCTATGATTTGGCCTGTACTGAAGAGCACGGTGGCGGCAATGGACGTTTGCACCATGTGACCTACGCCACCGATACGCGAGAAGACATACTGCGCGCGGCCGACATCTTCCTGGAAAATGGCGTGCATATTGAAACCGGCCCACACAAGCATGCCATCCAGGGCACGTTTTTCCTGTATGTCTGGGAACCGGCGGGGAATCGCGTCGAGCTGGCCAATTCCGGGGCCCGACTGATACTCGCGCCAGACTGGCAGACGGTAGTCTGGACGGAAAGCGAACGCAAGAAAGGCCAGGCGTGGGGCCTGAAAACCATTGAGACGTTCCATACTCATGGCACACCGCCGATGCCCAAACCGCAAAATCATTAACCCTTCTACAGAACATCGGATAGCGATGCTGTCCGATGCGTCATTACTTTTCTCCATAGTCATCAGTGGAAAAAATCACAGCACAGCGCTTATCGCTCCTCTAGGGTAAATCTCCCCTACAAGGAGAACATAATCGATGAGCCTCATGACTTCCGGCAACCGCCGGGACTTTCTTTCTGCTGGCATCAAACTCACGGCGGCAGGTACGCTGCTCGGTGCCGGATTAAGTAGCCGTAACGCTGCGGCCACTGCCTGTCCCCCTGAAAACCTGATGCAGATCGACGTTAGCCACTATCTGCTGCGCAATGTGCGTCTGGAAGAAGCCTTTGTACGTCATCACGACGTGATCACCGCGACACGCACCGGGTTTTACGATATCGAAATCAACGGCGCAAATATCGCGGGTATCCACGCGGCAGGTTTCAGCAGCACCCTTCCCGCCTGGGATGCGGCGGGCCATATTCTGCTGCCTGCAACGCGCGACATGCATATCCACCTCGATAAAACCTTTTATGGCGATGGCTGGCGCGCCCCGCTGCCGCGTAAAAGCGTGATTGATATGATTCATCAGGAGGAGCAGATTCTTCCTGAGATTGTGCCGACCTCCGAAATGCGTGCCGAAAAGCTGATTGGTTTGCTGCAATCGAAAGGCAGCACCGAAGCGCGCAGCCACTGCAACATCGACCCGATTAGCAAACTGGACGGGCTGGCGCACTTGCAACAGGCGATTGCTAACCACCGTCAGGACTTTACCGCGAAGATTGTCGCCTTCCCGCAGCATGGACTGTTGCGGTCCAGGGTCGAAGGCATGATGCGTGAAGCGATGAAAATGGGCGCCAATTTTGTCGGCGGCCTGGATCCGACCAACGTTGATGGTGCGATGGAGAAATCGCTGGATACGATGTTCAGCATCGCACTCGATTTTGCTGCGCCGGTGGATATCCACCTGCACGAAACCGAGCCGCACGGTGTGGCCGCGATACGCTACATGCTGAAAACGGTGCGTGAGAATCCGCAGCTAAAAGGCAAAGTGACCATTAGCCATGCGTTTGCACTGGGCACGTTATCAGGAAAAGAGCTGGATGCGATGATCGGGGAACTCAAAGAGCAGCAGTTCAGCATTGCCACCACCGTGCCGATTGGGCGCGTGATCATGCCATTGCCGCAACTGCGTGCGGCGGGCGTCCCGGTATGGTCCGGGACCGATACCATTGCCGACCACTGGCAACCTTTTGGCAGCGGCAGCATGCTGGAAAAAGCCAACGTCTATGCGCAGTTGTATCGTGGCCCGGATGAGTTCTCATTGAGTCGTGCATTGGGTATCGCCACCCATGAAGTGCTGCCGCTGAATAGCCAGGGTGAACAACAGTGGCCGAAGGCGCAGGATAGCGCAACGATGATGTTAGTGGCGGCGAGTTGTTCTGCTGAAGCGGTGGCGCATGTTGCACCCGTGATAGCAACTTTCCATAACGGCAAACAGGTATTTGGCCAGTTAAAGAAAATTTAATCGGGGAATAAAACGAAGGTATAAAAGTTATTATTTCGTCGCGCATTGAGTGCGCGACGAAATAGATCAGCAGGATGAATCAACGACTCACTTCATGACCAATCAAGCCACCGATGGCTGCACCACCCAGCGTACCAAAGGTACTGCCGCCGGTTAATACCGCGCCACCCACAGCACCAACACCCGCACCAATTGCCGTATTACGACCACGATGCGACATGCCACAGGCGGTAACTGATAAACAGACTAAAGCGACAATGGCGATACTGCAGCTGCGTTTTAAAAGCATCGAAATCCTCATTACCATTAAAAAATGGAATGCAATTGTTTTTAATTTGATTGTTGTTAAGACACCAAATCGTTGGCGACTTGCACTGCTCGTCGGCGCTAATTTAAGAGGATTTGTGAAACGACGAAAGGTAAAAATTCCTATTTTCTGGCGGTGCTGGCGAAGCGGTCAGAAAGCGCGCGAAACGCCCCTACCCGGGCTCTCACGGAGGTTTAAACCTGCTGTGCTTTACTGCAAATTCCTCCCTTGACTGCCAGCCTACCAACTAGTAGATTAATATTTATTCGGCTGACCTTAGCAACGATTTCAGGGGGCATTGTGAGTGTGATTCATTTTCCTAACCAATATCCTGACTGCCGTCCTTCAGATTGTGAATCAACGCAAGCGGATAAACAGAATGTTCGCGAATTTGCGTTGAACATTGCTGGGCAATTACGCAACGATCCTGAATTAAATAAACAGGCACCTTATCTGGTGGATAAAGTGATTCTGTTGCTGATGAAAGAGTCGCGAAGATAAATGGCCGCAAAGCCATTAAACGGAAATAACCAGACTGTTAAGCACCGGTTTAATCATGGGTAAGAACAGTTCGGGGTTATTAAACGCGCGCGCGGCAATCATCGCACCATGCACCGTCGCCATCAGCGATTTGGCCTCCATTTCCGCCCCTTCACGCAGAATAAACACCCCGCGCTTTTCCCCCTTCTGCAACACACCGGCCAGCCACGCGGACAGATCGGCGAAATGTCCGGTCACTTCAGCCGCCACCTCTTCCGGTAAGGTCGGCAACTCCACTGCCAGCATTACGCAAATACAGAACGGTGAGCTGTTTTCCTTAATGCAGGTTGCCCAGAAGTTCACATATCCGTTCAGTTCAGCCAGCGGATCATCACTGAAATGCTCACTGGTCGCGGCCATACCGGCTCGCGCCTCCTCACGATAATCATTGACCACGGCCAGCACCAGGTCGGCTTTGCCCGGAAAATGATGATGAATACTGGCTTTACGAATTTGTACGCGTTCTGCCAAATCGGCATAGCTGAAACTTTTATAACCACCAGCTGTGAGCAGCGCTCGGGTGTGGTTAATGATTTCAGTGGCTTTAGGCGAACGTTCAACGGTCATGCAGGGCTCCGGCAGCAAAGATGAAATGGCTGCAAATCAGTAAATTGGCACTGAACCTACTGACCTGCAGCGGTGATGTCAAGGCGCTTCAGGACGCTTACGGCGACCGGTCATACTTCTGAAGACGCCATCACGCAGAATCAGCGCATGGAACAACGCGGCGGCAAGATGCAGCATCACCGTAACGAACAAGGCTAAAGCAACCCAGGTATGCAGCGGACGCAACCAGGCATACAGATCATTACTGATTGGCGTGATGGGGGGCAGCACCAGTCTGCCTCCCAGACTGATCGGATAGCCTGCCGCCGACAGCATCGCCCAGCCGATAAGAGGCTGGGCCAGCATCATGGCGTACAACGCCCAATGCGAAAGGTGTGCCAGCGCTTTTTGCCCGTTTGATAACGTCTCCGGCAAGGCCGGTTTGGCGGTGGTAAAACGTAGCCACAATCGCACCACCACCAGCAGCAATATCATTAAGCCCAACGGCTTATGGATCGCCACGAGCAAGCTGTGCAGTGACGAGACGGTGGCGACCATGGCCACGCCGATAAACAGCATGGTCATAATAGCGGCAGCCATCAGCCAGTGAATCGCGCGCAACGCCGGATGGAAAGTCTCTGTGTGTTTCATCAGTGTGCTCCTGCCTGTTCACGGGTACGGGCGTTATAGGATTTGGCATAAGCCGATGAACGTGCATTGAGAATCGGATCATCCGAGGCGGTGATGCCCTCGGGCAGAATCAGCGGATCGTAATTGATATCGTTACAGGCCCCCTGCTGCTGCTGCGTGGTTTGGTTGATAGTCAGGGTTCCTGCATTGATGGTCTGTCGGTCCGCTGGCCAGGAAATTGAGGCATCGCTGCTTTTGTCCTGCGCGTCTGCGACAGTGATGATCAGGTCCCACTGCAGCGGCCCTTTGGCAAGACGCTGTTGCAGATCGCTTTGCAGGAAGTTGCTGTCATTTTTATCGGCGGCATTGATCGGCTGATAATCGGTGTGCGGCACCATACTCCAGCGCACCACATGGCTCTTGCCGGCCGAATCAACAAAGTTGAAGGCGTTAAGGCTATTGTAGCGATCGCTGGCCCAGCTAGAGGAAGGAACATACTGTTGCGCCCAGCCGAAGAACGGCTTAACTTCGGGATGTTTTTCTACAAAGGCCTGAATTTTCGCGGGGTCGGGCTGACCTGTTTTCGCATCCGGCAGCGTGGCAATTTGCAGGTCGTAAAACCCTTCCACGCTGTTCACCGGAAATATCGGCATGGCATTCATCCCGGTGCGCCATTGCTGACCATCTTTTTGATAAAACGCCAACGCCATGCTGCGCACCGGCACGGCATAATCCGGAGCGTTCGGATTACCACCGGCAATAGCAAAGCGCCCAATCACCGGGGTTTTGCCCGGTGCAAACAGCCCGGCACGCGACAGTACGCTGGCATTGCCGTTAGCGGCAAAGCTGCCGTTGATGCAGACACCTTTGGCATGATTGCGGCGATAACCGGGATGCTCCCCGCCTGATTTTTGTAGCACGGTAATGAGTTTATCGGAGGTCAACTTATCCGGCGTTAACCAGTCGCCAGCCCAGAGAAATAACGCGATGACTATCAATGGTACCACTGCAATAGCGGCCAGACGGGTGAGTGTCTGGCCGGTCGTAAGAGAAGGCTTGTTCATAGGTTCGCTCAACATGGCATAAATTAAGACAAGGCAGTTACCCGAGCTGAATGATTAGCGCGTGGCAATCAATTGCACCGTCTTCGTTCACGGTGGCAGAGCTATCAATCTACTAGTAGGTAGATTTCATTGTCAAACGCATTTGAACAGGCCGATGCACCACTGCCGCGGCCGACAGTGCGCGCCTTAGGTCATCTGAAGGAATGAATTTGCAGGGGAATCAGGCTTCTTCGCGCGATCCAGCGTGGGTCTTCATGGGCGCAACCACGACGTTCACACCCAGATCCTGCATCCGTCGCAGCACGGGCACCGGCGTACCCTGGTTGACAATCACCACATCGAACTCGCTGAGATGGGCAAAACGATGCAGCGCCCGGCGTTCAAATTTAGTGTTATCCATCATCAAAATACGTTTCTGTGCAGCATCAAACATCGCTCGTTTGGTTTCGACGGTTTCCGCTGACTGATGAAAGACCGTGTCATCAATGATCGCTGACATACTGACGAAGAACACATCGGCGCGCAGACTGGCAATTTCTTCTCGCGTCATGCGGCCCATAAACGCATTGCACCAGTGATAAAACTGACCGCCTAATCCCATCAGCGTGATATCGCGCCCGTTGCGTAACTCATTCATCAGCGTCAGTGAGTTGGTGATCACCGTTAACGGGGCGCGCGCGTGTAACAAGCGCGCCATCTGCAATACCGTGGTGGAATCATCGAGGAAGATCGCCTGTCCTGGCTCCAGGTAAGTGGCCGCCACCTCAGAGATGGCTTGCTTCTCTTCCAGTTGACGCGTCGCGCGGTAGATATCGCTGGACTCGACCAGGCTTGTTGGCGTGGCGGAGACCACCCCACGCGATTTATGCAGCAATCCGCGTTCGACCATCTCATCAATATCACGGTGCGCGGTCATCAGGCTGATGCCGAAACGGTCGGTAATATCTTCAATGCGAATAGCGCCTTCTGCCATCACGGCTTCCGCGATCAACTGGCGTCGCGCCAACTGCCGCGCCTGACGGCTGTCGCTGGGTAAGGGTTCGGCCATGAAGACGTTGAGAGAAGAGTCCTGCGGGTTGTGCGCCATATTTCGTCCAGAAAGTGATGCAGAAATGCGGGTTCCAGGTGATTACAACGCGGAAACGCGCCTTTTGCAAATGGTGTGGTGTTTGGACTCACGAGAAGGGTTACAGCGACGCACCGTAGTGCGTCCGCTGAGCAGTATGCGGCCCGCAAGCCGCACGTCATGCATTACTGCTTCATTACAAACGGTGATACGAAATTGCCCGCGTTCTCTTTGGTGATCAAAATGCAGTCAAACAGCTGTTTTTCCGATGCTGCGCCGGTTTTACCGGTTTTCAGGAAGCTGTCAGCCTGCTCTACCGCTTTCTGCGCGAACTGCGCCACCGGCTGCATCACGGTATACGCCAGCGTACCGGCTTTTACGGCATCAACGGCATCCGGAGAGCCATCAAAACCACCGACTTTGATTTGGTTCAGCTTGCCGGCTTCTTTCAGTGCGGCAATCGCCCCCAGCGCCATTTCATCGTTGCCGCTGATCACGCCTTTGATGTTTGGATTAGCCTGCAGCAGTGACTGCATCTTGTTGAAGCCCTGGGTACGGTCCCAGTTGGCGACTTCCTGACCCACTTTCTTCAGCGTCGGGTACTGTGACAGCACGGTATCAAAACCATTGGCACGCGTTGCCGCGTTGTTATCGGATGGCGGGCCCACTAATTCAACATAGTTGGCGGTATCACCCACCTGTTTCACCCACTCCATCGCGCCCACCGCCGCGCCCTGCGCATTGTTAGAAACCAACTGCGCTTTAGCCAATCCGCTCTGATTCAACTCAGCGTTAATGATAAACACCGGGATATTCGCCGCGATGGCTTTTTTCACTGAACCGACAGAACCATCGGCGTTAGCCGGATCAAGAATAATCGCCTTGGATTTGTTGGTGATCGCCGTATCAATCAGCTGGCTTTCGGTGTTGGTATCACCTTTGTGCGCGCTGACTTTTGCGCTGTAGCCAAGTTTTTCAGCGGCTTTTTGCGCGACCTGACCTTCTGTCAGCCAGTAAGGGTTGGATGGATCGTTGACGATGATGGTCATCAACCCGTTATCCGCCCAGGTCGGTGCAGCGAAGGTGGTGATCGCCATCGCTGCGGCAGCAATAAACAAACGTTTTGTGAACATAGGTGCTCCGTTATTATTTAGGGTACAGGTTTTACGGATAACCGCGCGCTGCCAGACAGCGCGCGTGAGTTAGCGACTGCGTTTGCCGTATTGCAGGGTGTTGAGCAATACCGCCAGCACAATCACGGCGCCAGTGAACACCGTCTGCCAGTAGGCAGAAACGCCGATAATCACTAAGCCATCAGAGAGAAAACCGATTACAAAAGCACCCAGCAGCGTGCCGCGCACATTACCGCGACCACCGGTGAGGGCCGCTCCGCCAATCACCACCGCAGCAATCGCGGTCAGTTCATAGGTGGTACCTGCCGTTGGGCCAGCGGAGGTGAGCTGGGAAGAGAGCACCAGCCCTGCCATCGCGGCACAGATACCCGACAACACATAAACGCTGATTTTGATACGTTTCACCGGTACGCCTGAGAGATCGGCGGCGCGCTCGTTACCACCCGAGGCATACAGCCAACGGCCAAACGCCGAACGGCTCAGCAGAAAACCACAGGCCAGCGCCACCACACCCAGCACCAGCACACCCACCGGGATGTTGAAGATGCGATTAAAGCCCAGCCAGTCAAAGCCAGTGTTGCCCAGCGCTTCAGTGCCAGAGAGTTTGTTGTAGGTCAGTCCGTTAGTGATCAGCAGGGCAATACCGCGAGCTACATACATGGTGCCGAGCGTGGCGACAAATGCCGGAACGCGGAACCAGGCGATCAGCACGCCATTGACCAATCCCACCAGCGCGCCAATCACCAGCGTTAATATCGCCACCGCCCACACCGGCAAATACAGCACCACGCCCAGCGCTTCAAGGTTAATCCCCTGCATCATAAAGCCGGCCATCACGCCAGCCAGACCCAGCGTTGAACCAACGGATAAGTCAATACCGCCATTGAGGATCACCAGCAACATGCCAATGGCGGGTAAGCCAAAAATCGCCACATGCGAAGCCATGGTCAGGAAATTGGCGCCGGTAAAGTAGTTAGGCGAGAGCAAGGAAAAGGTGATAATAATCACCAGCAACGCAATAAACGCGCGCCCTTCCAGCAGCAATCGCGCCAGATTGAGACTTTTATCGGTCTTCTTTTTACTCGCGACGGGTGGCGAATCCAGCGTGTGTGTTCTGTCTGTCATACCGTTTGCTCCGTTTTTCATGTCATGCCACCAGAGACTCGCCTGAAGCGGCCATAATGCGTTCTTTACTCACGCTGGAATCGAAAATGGCGTTAATGCGCCCTTTGCTCATCACCACAATGCGATGCGCAATACTCAGGCATTCGCCCACTTCCGAGGTGGTATACACCACCGCCAGCCCCTTTTTGGCGTTTTCCGCCAGCAGACGAAACACTTCCGCTTTGGCACCGATATCAATGCCGCGGCTGGGTTCATCCAGCAGAATCACTTTGGGACGGGTGGCCAGCATTTTGCCGATCACCACTTTTTGCTGATTGCCGCCGGAGAGCGAACCGATGGCCGCCTCGCCGCCGGCGGTTTTCACCGTCACGTTGCGAATACTGTCCGCCACCAACTGCTTTTCACGCCGTGGCGATAGCACCAGTCCGCGCACAAATTCGCTGATACTGGCGAGCGACAGGTTTTCGCCCACCGACATGGTCTGCACCAGGCCATCGCGCTGCCGATCTTCTGGCACCAGCGCAAGGCCGATTTGAATACGTTGTTGAATGGTTAACCCACTGACATCGGTATCCTGCAGCAGAACGCGGCCCTGGCTTTGATGAATACGCCCGGCGATACACTCCAGCAGTTCGGTGCGCCCCGCGCCCATCAGGCCATAGATGCAGACAATTTCACCGGCTTTCACTGACAGCGAGAGGTTATCCACCAGCCGAATCCCGGTTTTGCTTTTCACCGTCAGGTCTTGCACGGTCAACGCCTGGTCACCAAACTCATAACCTTGCGGCGGCGACCCCAGGTCAAAGTGATCGCCTACCATATTGCGCACGATCCATTCGAGATCGATCTCATCGCGTTTCGCGTACGCGGTCATTACGCCATCACGCAGCACCACGGCGCGATCGGTGATCTCCAGTGCCTCTTCGAGATGATGTGAGATGTATACAATGGCTACACCCTGACTGGTGAGATCGCGGATCACCTGGAACAGCACCGCGACTTCCGCAGCACTGAGCGCCGATGTCGGTTCATCCATGATCAGAATCTGTGAATTCACCGACAATGCACGGGCGATTTCGACAATCTGTTGTTGGCCCAGACGCAGGTTTTCCACCGGCGTCAGCGGGTCAATTTCCTCCTCCAGCGCCGCCATCAGATGGGCAGTTATGCGGGCTTCTTCCGCGTAGTCCACCCCACCCGGCTTCATGATTTCGCGCCCCATAAAGATGTTGTCGCGCACGTTCATGTTGGGAGCGAGATTCAGCTCCTGATGGATAATCGAGATGCCGCAATCGCGTGCTTCAGTGGCGGAGCGAAACACTTTCTCTTCGCCGTTATAGAGAATTTCCCCGGATGTTGGCGTAATGACGCCCGACAAAATTTTCATTAGCGTGGATTTACCTGCGCCGTTTTCACCAAACAACGTGGTGACTTCACCGCGACGGATCTCAAAATTCACGCCTTTAAGTGCATGGGTCGATCCATAGATCTTGCTGATGTTGCGCGCTTCAAGGATCACTTCGCCTTTTAGTAGCGCCGGGTTAACGTTGAATGGTTTCATTTCACCTCCAGACTGACTGGCGTCACCATCCAGTTATTCGGCGCGAGCAAACGGAACACCCCGATCACCTGCACGGTTTTACCGGGCAGCGCATCGCGATCCAACTGATCCAGCACTTTGGCTTTCATGGCGCGATTGATCGCCGAACCGGCATTTTGATACTCAATCTGGTTGATAAAATCGCCGAACTGGATTTTTCCGCTGGCGTCACGCAAGTCGGTGCCGGTGATGGCGGGGCCCGTTTGCAGGCGAATCACATTTCCTTCCGGTAAGCCGGCCACTTTCAGCGGGAAGATGCCCATTTGACCAGGCTGCACCACGCCTTCCAGCTTGACGGGGATCACCGGGAGCGGCGAACCCACACCGTATTTCTGTACCGCTTCTTGTTGATTGGCTTTCAGCGCATCGGCGAGGGTTTTGGCATCCACCGCACGCGCTTCCACATCCTGCTGAATACCGGGGAAGGTCTTCTCCCCGTAGCTATCCGGCGAGAAACCTTGCTCTTGCACATCTTGCTCGGAACCGATTTTCACCACTTTTGTGTCAATGGCCATGGCGGCAATCACCGCAACCACCACAACACCGATGATGCTGTAGCGGCGGATGCGCTTGCGGGAGAGCTGCTGTGCCAGCATTGAGACATCGGACATAACGTGACCTCTCACTGTTATCTGCTGCGATAATCGCCGCATTAAATGTTATAAATGTGATAACTCTTGTGATGAGGATTGTGCTGATGTGACTAAATTGTCAACAGGGGGTTCACGAATTTTTCAGGAGCGCGATCTGGATCGCTAAATTCACACTTAACGCCTTCATCGTTAATAAAAGCCCGCCATACAAGCCTTCTTCATGTGATATCTCATTTCATATTGTCGTGTGCTACCGCCATTTTCGTGATCAAACTCGCTAACTGAAGTGAAATTTATTCGTTTTATCGAAAAATAATACATGAGATATGTTATCTCCATGGGAAGTGGTGTAAGACATTATTTAGCAAATTCATCACAGGGAATTAACACGACGTGATGGGTCAACTTTTCTTCCCTTCGGAGGTGTACGTGGGTAACAGCGATATCATTCTGGGTCTGGATTCCGGCACCTCCGTGGTGAAAGCGGTGGCGTTTGATCTGGAAGGCACACAGCTGGCGTGCGCCACCGTGCGTAACCGCTATTACCGCAGCGAAGGTGGTGCCGCGCAGCAATCCATGTCGCAGACCTGGCAAGATGCCGTGGACGCGATACGGAAACTGGGCGAGCGTGTGGAAAATCTCTCTTCCCGCGTGGTGGCCGTGGCCGTCACCGCACAGGGGGATGGCACCTGGCTGGTGGGCGCCAATAATCAGCCGGTAGAGGATGCCTGGATTTGGCTGGATGCGCGTGCAGCACACACCGTGGATGCTTTAAACCAACACGCGCTTGCGGCCGAGCGATTCAAGGCGACCGGTACCGGGCTGAATACCTGCCAGCAGGGTTCACAGATGGCGCATATGGACCAGCACTTTCCACACTTGCTGGCGAACAGCGAAGTGGCGCTACACTGCAAAGACTGGCTTTACCTCAATCTGACGGGCGTACGTGCCACCGATCCTTCTGAGGCCAGCTTCACTTTTGGTAACTTCCGCACTCAGCGTTATGACGATACCGTCATCGCGGCGCTGGGACTCGAACATCGCCGCCATCTGCTCCCGGAAATTATCGATGGCACACAAATCACTCATCCGTTAACAGCAGAGGCCGCTGCGCTCACCGGCCTGCGCGCGGGTACACCGATTTCGCTGGGTTACGTGGATATGGCGATGACCGCGCTGGGCGCAGGCGTGCATACCGGCGAAGCCCATACCGCCTGCTCAATTGTCGGCTCTACCGGGGTACATCTGCGCAGCGTGACCATTGATGAGGTGTGGTTGAATCCAGCGCAAACTGGCTATGTGATTCCGCTGCCCTGGCCGGGCTATGTGACGCAGGTGCAAACCAATATGGCGTCTACCCTCAATCTCGACTGGCTATTGAATGTGGCCAGTGAATTGCTGAGCGGATTCGGTTGTGAAATCGATCATGCGCGTTTGGTGGCGCATATCGACCAGTGGCTCAACAAAGCCGAACCCGGCACCCTGCTGTTCCATCCCTACATCTCAATTGCCGGTGAACGCGGGCCGTTCGTCAACGCCGATGCGCGCGCCAGCTTCACCGGACTTAACTATCAGCACAACTTTGCCGACCTGGTGCGCGGCGTGATTGAAGGCATCGGCATGGCCGCGCGCGATTGTTATCAGGCGATGGGCAGTACTTTGCCGGGTGAAATTCGTCTTACCGGCGGCGCGGTGCGTTCTCAGCCGTTGCGGCAGATCCTCTCTGCCTGCATTGGCGCACCAGTGCGTATCAGCCAGCGTGATGAAGCCGGTGCAGCGGGCGCCGCGATGATGGCAGCGGTGGCGATTGGCGCCTATCCCTCCATGGCGCAGTGCGTGGAAACCTGGGTGCGCCCGTTGCTGGATACGCCTGAACCGCCTTCCGCTGAACTGTCGCAGCGCTATAACCAACTGTTTCCCCATTATCAGCAGATCCGCAGCGATCTCCCTGCCGCCTGGCATGCACTGAATAAGTTTTAAGGAGTACACCATGAGTGAAAATACGCTGGATCTGTTTGTCATTGGCGGTGGCATTAATGGCGCGGGCATCGCACGTGATGCGGCTGGGCGTGGCTTGTCCGTGATGATGTGTGAAAAAGATGACCTGGCACAGGGTACCTCCTCGCGCTCGGGCAAACTGGTGCACGGCGGGCTGCGCTATCTAGAATATTATGAATTCCGACTGGTACGCGAGGCGCTGATCGAGCGAGAAGTGTTGCTGAATGCCGCGCCGCACATTATCTGGCCGATGCGCTTTGTGTTACCGCACAGCCCGTCCGATCGTCCGGCGTGGCTGGTGCGCCTGGGGCTGTTCCTTTATGACAACTTAGGTGGGCGCAAAAAGCTGCCCGGCACGCGATCGCTTGATCTGATGCGCGATCCCGAAGGCGCCCCAATCCTCGATAGCTACAGCAAAGGCTTCGAGTACTCCGATTGCTGGGTCGATGATGCACGCCTGGTCGCACTGAATGCCGTGGATGCTGCGGAACGCGGCGCCACGATTCTGCCGCGTACCCGCTGTGTGTCGGCCAAACGTATCAGCGGCAAGTGGGAAGTCACGATTCAGGATGAGGCCAGCGGTACTCAGCGCACGGTTTATGCCAAAGTGCTGGTGAATGCGGCCGGCCCGTGGGTACTGGATATCGTAAATCAGGTCACCCAGACCAAAAGCAACCGCAGCGTGCGGCTGGTTAAAGGTTCACACATCATCGTGCCGAAATTCTGGGAAGGCCAGCAGGCGTATCTGGTGCAAAATACTGATAAACGCGTCATTTTCATCAACCCTTATGAAGGCGATAAAGCCCTGATCGGCACCACCGATATTCCGTGGCAGGGCAAAGCGGAAGCAGTGACCGCCGATGACAGCGAGCAGCAGTACCTTATCGATGTGGTCAATCGCTACTTCAAAGTAAAACTGCGCGCCAGCGATGTGATTACCCGATTCTCGGGTGTGCGTCCGCTGTTTGACGATGGCAAAGGTAACCCTTCTGCCGTGACGCGTGACTACGTGTTCGATCTCGACGATCAGCAAAACGCCCCGCTGCTGCATGTGTTTGGTGGCAAAATCACCACTTTCCGCAAGCTGGCAGAACACGCTATCCAGAAGCTTGCGCCCTTCTTCCCTGATATGGGTGAAGACTGGACACGCGAGGCCACTTTGCCGGGCGGTGATATGGCAAATGGCGATTTTGAGAGCTTCCTTGAGCAAGTGAAAACGCGCTGGCCATGGTTACCAGCGCCGCTACGCAAACACTATGCGCGCCTGTATGGCACGCGCATTGAGAAAGTGCTGGGTCACGCCCGTGAGATAAACGATCTGGGCCGCCATTTCGGCGCACAGTTGTATGAAGCCGAAGTGCGCTACCTGGTAGAAAATGAGTGGGCGCAGCAGGTGGAGGATGTGCTGTGGCGTCGCACTAAGCACAAGTTGCATCTGACCGAAGTTCAGCAGCAGGCCTTTAGCCAATGGTTTGACGCGACCTATGCTGCGGCCGTGCCGCTGCGTAAGGAGGCGTAATCATGCCCTTAACGCTTTCTCTCAATACCAACCCACTGGTGAATCGTTTTGCCGATCCGCAGGATCTGATTCACACCGTGGCACAACAGATCCGTATCCGCGATCTGCAGTTAACCCATGAATTTATCAATCCTGGCTGGCCAGCCGCCACCATCAACCGCATGTCGCGCCAGATGCAGAAGGCGTTGCGGGAAACCGGGGTGCGCGTGACATCAGGTATGACAGGTCCCTATGGCCGCCTCAATCATTTTGGTCATCCGGACGTTGACGTGCGGCGCTACTACGTGGACTGGTTCAAAACCTTCGCCGATATCACCGCAGAACTGGGTGGCGAGGCGGTTGGATCGCAGTTCGCCATTTTCACCCAGCAGGATTTCAACGATGCGGCGCGGCGGGAAGCGCTGATCGATATCGCGATAGACTGCTGGGCCGAGGTGGCGGAACATGCGCAATCCGCCGGATTGAAATACCTGTTTTGGGAACCAATGAGCATCGGACGCGAGTTTGGTGAGACCATTCCGGCTTGCCTCGCACTGCAGCAGCGTTTGAGCAGGGAGTCCTTTGCCCTGCCGATGTGGATGATGGCGGATATCGATCACGGCGATGTGACTTCAGCGGACCCGCGTGATTACGACCCTTACGCGTGGGCTGAAGCAGTGCCGCGCCACTCGCCGATTATTCATATAAAACAAAGCATGATGGACAAAGGCGGCCACAGACCCTTCACATTGCAGTACAATGCGGGCGGCCGTATTCAGCCCCAGCCGCTGCTGGACGCGCTGGCGCGCGGTGGCGCGCAGGATAACGAAATTTGCCTCGAGCTGAGTTTTAAAGAGCGTGAACCCACTGACCGCCAGGTGGTGGCGGATATCGCGGAAAGCGTCGCCTTTTGGGCATCGCACATTGATACGGGCGTGCAGGATTTGCATCTGGCTTCCTAAGCCTATTAATCAGGAAATGAAACATGAAACCGGCTCCTACTCCCGCTGAACGCGATGACTCCTTAGCCCTGCGTGCCGCCTGGCTGCACTATGTGGGCGGCCTGACCCAGGCTGAAGTCGCCAAACGTCTGGGTTTACCGTCTGTCAAAACCCATCGCATGATTGCCAAAATGGTCGCGGAGGGTGCGGTGAAGGTGTCGATTGATGGCGATATCATGGCGTGCGTGGCGCTGGAAGATCAGCTGCGCGAAAAGCACGGACTGCGTTTTTGCCACGTTGCGCCTGACCTTGGTGAAGAGGGATTGCCAGTGAGAACGCTGGGTATGGCGGGCGCGGATTATCTGCGCAATCTCCTCACGTCGCAGCCTGCGATCACCCTGGGGCTGGGACACGGCCGCACCCTTTCCGCCGCTATTCACCAACTCTCGCGCATTGACGCCCCGCATATGCGCTTCGTTTCGCTGCTGGGCTGTTTGACGCGCAACTATGCGCTCAATCCCCACGATGTTATGCATCGCATTGCCGAAAAGACCGGTGCGCAGGCGTATATGATGCCGGTGCCGTTCTTCGCTAATACTCAGGAAGACCGCGACGTGCTGCTTAAACAGCGCGGCGTCAGCGAAGTGTTTGCCATGGCCGCACAGAGCGAGGTGAAGCTGGTGGGAATCGGAACTGTGGAACCGGCCGCGCAATTGGTTGAAGCCGGTATGATTGATGAAGCCGAGATCAACGATATCTCGGCTTCTGGCGCTGTCGGTGAGCTGCTCGGTCATTTCTTTGACGCCAGCGGGCAGATGATTCATAACAGCCTGACAGCGCGTACGCTCTCGGTGGATTTAGAGCTTGCCCACCGCGCCGAGATTGTGGCGCTGGTGGGGGGATTAAGCAAAGTCGACGCGATCCGCGCGGTGTTGGCCAGCGGTTTGGTGACGGGATTAATTACCGATGAATTAACGGCACAGGCGTTAATCGCAGGTTAGAGTGGCCTCCATTCGTCCGCGAATAATCCAAATACCCAATCGTCGCGCCACTCACCCGCGAGATGATAGCTTTTCCGCAAGGTGCCCTCCTGCTGGAATCCCACTTTTAATAGTGTCCTGCGTGAGGCTTCATTTCCTGCGGTCACAGTGGCAATCAGCTTGCGAAAGCCCAGTTCATTCAGCGCATAACGTGCAATATCGTGAAGTGATTCCGTACCAAATCCCTTGCCCTGAGCTTCTGCTGCCAGCAAAAAACCGACTTCCACCACGCCGTCACCGCGATCGATAAATCCGGTGACACCTAACGGCGCTGATTGCCCCTGTTCCATCATCACCAGACACAGCCAATGGGTGCTGCCTTTCTGCCAGTGGGGCAATCTTATCTCGAACCTGTCACGTCGAATCTCTTCTTCAGGCTGCGGATCGGCCACATAGCGCATCACACGCTCATCCTGTTGCAGCGAGAGAAAGAATCGCCAGTCATCGGCAACTAACTGACGATAGTGCAGTCTTTTGGAGGTGATGTTGGGGAACATTGAATCCTTATTCGCCTTTTTGATGTTTTATTTAGCCATACGCAGTTTAATCTGAGAGAACAATCCCCGGAACACTACAATCGCGATAATTATCGCCCCCCAGGTCGCGGTGATCATAAAGGGATCGAGACGCAGCAGGTTTAATCCGCTGGATATCATCTGCAGGATAATCACCGCCAGGACAACACCCGAAACGCGACCGAATCCGCCAAACGGACTCACTTTACCGAGAAACGCGGCCAGTACCGCCACCAGCAAATAAGAATCCGCATAGCTGGCTTTGACCGAGTTGAGTTGTCCCATCATCACCAGCGAAGTCAGCGCTGCGAACGTTGAGGAGAACACATATTGCATCACAGTGATTTTAACCAGATTGACATTGGCGTACTGCGCCGCCGTCGCGTTTGAACCCATCATATACAGGCTAAAACCAAATCGGGTTTTGTTAAGCACCACTGACGCAATAATGGCCGCCACGACAAACAGGATCAGAGCATTAGGAATACCGAAACTGACGCCATTGCCTATGTTCAGCAATGAATCCGGAAAACCTGAGAGGGTATAGCCGCGCGTCAGCACCACATTCAGTCCGGCAATCAGCGTCATGGTGCCAAGTGTCACCAGAATGTCGGGGATCTTGAGGATCGATATCAGCAAGCCGTTGATCACGCCCACCAGCAGGCAGGCAATCAAACCGAGCAGCACGGCGAGCATTACCAGTTCCCCACTCGCCAGTTTCATGCCCTGTGAGGAGAGGGCTTGCAGCACCAGCGCGATGATAATGCCATTAAGGTTGGCAGTGGAGATGATGGAGAGATTGATTCCGCCGGACAGCATTGAAATCATCATGCCAATCGCCAGCAAACCCACAATCGGCAATTGATAGGCCATCGATATCAGGTTCTGCGTGCGAATAAACTTCTCGCCATTGAGTGCGAACATCAGGATAAATACGGCGATCAGCACCACATACAGCGACAGATTCTCCGCAATAACGGCACTGAGACGCAGGCGCGCGGGCGCGTAAGTTTTCATGGCTTTGCTCCTCATTGTTCCACCACCACGCGCACCTGCGCCCTTTTCTGCCGCAGAATTTGCAGCGCATTGAGTGACACGCTAAACAGAATCACCAAACCGGTGAAGACGTTGTAGTAGTAAGGCGAGACTTTCAGCAGCGTCAGGCTATTGCTGAGGATGGCGAACAGCAATACACCTAACAGGGTTCCAGCTACGCTGCCGCGCCCACCGGTGACCGATGCACCTCCCAGCACCACGGCGGCAATCACCTGCAACTCAGAACCCACAATTGAATTGGGGATCACCGTCTGCACAATCGACACCTGGATAATGCTGGCAAATCCCGAAATGGCCCCGACAAAGGTATAAATGAACAACGTCGTGCGACGCAGGTTGAAACCTACGCGTTCTGCAGATAGCGCATTGCCGCCCACCGCGTATATGCTGCGCCCCAGCACGGTATGTTTGAGAAACAGATGCAGGAAAATCGCCAGAGCAAACCACAAACAGGTCACCAGGCTTAAGCCATACCAGGCACCGTTTGCCGCCTGTAGCGGAAAGATTTTGATCTCAGCCAGGCTGAGCAGTGAAGGCGGCAAGTCGTAAATCAAATCACCCTGCGTCACCACGTAAAGGGTGCCGTAAAACAGACTGTTAGTAGCTATCGTCACGATAATGGCGGTGATCTTGAAGTAATAAATGATGATACCGTTAAGCAGTCCCATTAATGCGCCGAGGATCAATGCAGATAATATCGCCAGCCAGATATTATCGAGTCCGAGTTGCAGGAACCAGAATACCACCACGTATTGCGCCACCTGAGCGATGGCGGTAAACGAAACGTCAAACCCACCGGAAATCAGCACCAGTAACACACCCAATGCAAAGATGCCCAGTACCGTCCAGGATTTCAGCAGGTCGGTCAGATTATCAAAGCTGATGAAGTTGGGATTGATGCTGGTGATCACAATCGACAGCACGACGATCAGCACCAACAGCAAGGTCTCACGCGCTTTGAGCAGTTTCATCATATCCACGATACTCTCCTCCGGCGGGCGTTATTGCCTCTCCATCTCATGTTGCAGCGTTTCATTATCAATTTCGTCACTGCGCCAGCTTTTGCCCAGCCTGCCGCGCTGCATCATGATGATGCGGTCACAGTTGGCCAACAGCTCTGGCAGCTCATCGGAAATAAAAATGATGCCCATGCCTTCCTGCGCTTTCGCTTTCACGGTTTGATAGATGTAGTTTTTGGCACCCACATCAATGCCCACGGTTGGGCTGTCCAGAATGAACACCTGAGGTCGCATCGCCAGCCATTTTGCCAGCACCACTTTTTGCTGATTGCCACCGGAAAGCATGCGAATCGGTTGGTCCTGACTGCCGTATTTCACCTGCATACCTTTGAGCAACTCCTCAACCGTATCGCGCATTTTTTGACTGTTGAGGAGTCGCATCGGGGTCAGATAGTGATCCAGGGTGCAAATGGCCGCATTTGCCGCGATGCTCTGCTCCATAATGAGCCCTTGTGCCAGGCGATCTTCGGGAACATAGGCGATACCGTGTTTTACCGCAGCATGGATGCTGTTGATGGTGACGGGTTGACCATGCAAATAAATTTCGCCGCTTTGTGCCGGCTCCACGCCAAACAGCGCCATGGCCAGTTCGGTACGTCCGGCCCCCAGTAAACCGGCAATGCCCAACACTTCACCTTTGCGTAATTCAAAACTGACGTCCTGAAAGCTGTTGCGTTTGCTAAGATGGCGCACACTGAGTAGCACCTCATCTGTCGCACTCGATGCCCGCGTTTCAAAAGTCAGGGCATAGCCCAGCATCAGATTTTCAATATCCCCACTGGTGAGTTTTTCCGTGGGCTGGCAGTCAATCACTTTGCCATCGCGCATCACCGTGACGCGATCGCAGATCTCGAGTAATTCATTCAGCTTGTGGCTGATAAAAATGAAGGCGATGCCTTGTTGTTTTAACTGGCGCAAAATGGCAAAGAGGTTATTGATCTCACTGCGTGTCAGCGCGGTCGTAGGTTCATCGAGAATGATCAGTTTCGATTGATTGACCAGCGCACGTGCAATCGCCACCAACTGCTGTTTGGCAATGGGCAGTTCGTCTACCGTCGCGTCTAAATCGAGGTGAATGCCCAATTGATTGATGATTTTGACGACGTTATCTTTGTATGTGCTACTGCGCACCAGCGCTTTACGGTCATTCAGCATCTGGCTGATATAGATGTTTTCTAACACGCTGAGATTAGGGAACAGCGACAGATCCTGGTAGATGATGCCAATGCCCTGCTTCACCGCATCCATTGCGGTGAAACGCTGGATGGACTGATTTTTGATGGTCAGGCTGCCGCGATCGCGTGATTCAACACCAGCAATGATCTTCATTAAGGTGGATTTACCGCAGCCGTTTTCACCCACCAGGCCGTGTACCTCACCTTCATTGATATCAAAACTGACATCGTTGAGTGCGGTCACGCCGCCAAATTTTTTCGTGACGTTCGCCACAGATAAAAACTGCATACGACCTCCGCACACTCTGCGGTGAAAGAGTCGGGCATCATCGATGACGCCTCACCAAAAAAACGTTCAGGCTTAGGGGGGCGACACGGATGCCGCCCTCATTATTAAAAATCGTACTTGCTGTAATTGTCTTTGGTGACCGTCAGTGGCTTATCAAAGATGATGTTTTGACCATTGATAGTCGGCACGCCAAGCGTAGGGATTTCCAGACCTTGTTTGATCTGATCCCGCTTGCCATCCAGCACCATTTTGGCAATGTAGGCCATGGCGTAGGAGGCCTCACCCGGGCTCCAGAGAATCGATTCGGTCAAGGACCCGTCCTTGAGGAAGGTGGCACTCTCTTTCGGGGACGTCGTTCCAATCACGGTCAGTTTCCCCACCAGGCCTTTTTCACGCAGCGCCTGTGCGGCACCCGGCCCACCCTGACTGCCGAATGCCAGCACACCTTTCAAATCGGGATAAGTTGACAGTAACTCCAATGTTTTCTGACGTGAGGCGTTACGATCTTCGCTCACCGGGAAGCGATCGGAGACCAGTTTCATATCGGGATATTTTTCTTTCATCTCTTTGATCGCGGCATCCGCCCAGGTGTTGTGCGCAGGTACGGTCAATGAACCCACATAAATAGCGAACTCCCCTTTGCCACCCGCATGTTTGGCAAACTCATCCATCATGTAGCGACCAAATTTTTCGTTTTCGATCATCTCAACGTCATAGTCAGCGCCCGGTTGGTTCACTGACTCGTGGGTGATGACGACAATCTTCTGGCCTCGCGCACGATTGAAAACGGGCTCTACCGAGCTGGCATTATTCGGCACCACCAGCAGTGCATTGGCACCCTGAGTGATGCTGTCTTCGATAATGCGCACCTGCTGCGCTTCATCAGCGGAGGCAGGCGCCTGCTGATAGGCATCGATTTTGAAATCTTTGGCGGCTTTTTTCAGGCCGGTTTCATAGTCGTTAAACCACGCAGAACGCAGCTTGGGAATGCCGACCATGGTGTATTCATCTGCCGCCTGAGCAGGCAGCGATGTGCAAAGTGAGGTTACGCCCAGCAGCAGTGCCAGCGTGAGCGCATTACGCGTTTTCATCATGATGTGTGTCCTTTATCAGGCGGGATAGCGCCGTTCAGGTTCAGGAATGGAGCCAGCGTTACCGATTTCGATCACGGCACCCTGAAAACGCTCCTCGGTATCGAGGTAATAGAAAACGTCATCACCAATATTGCCGCTCTGCACCACGTCATATCCGCGTGCTTTGTAGGTTTCGAGCGCCTTTTCACAATCCGCAAAGTAGAGTTTGAGGTGATGCAAGCCGTATCCGTGTTTTTCGATGTACTCGTCATAGATGCTGTAGCCAGAGACCGGCTGCATCAATTCCATCTGTACGCCATTGATCCAGCACACGGCAATTTTGTAGATATGTTCTGCCGGCTGGCCACGGTAAATCGACTGATTTACGTTATGGGGACCGTAGGTATAGACATCCCACGGACCCATGTTGAAGGCTTCCCAGTAGTGCTGCATTGCCGTATCAAGATCTTCCACCAGATGAGCAATCTGAATGATGTCACCGTCTTTCATCGTATGCGCTCCACTCAGGCAAATTTATAAGGCAACCCTTCGAGGTTGGTGTGGCTGGCTTTCATCGCATCCATCTGGATACCGCACTGCTCAATCAGCATCATGGTGACGATATCAGTGAAGAGGAATAGCGACTGTTCCAGCAAGGTAGACATGGGCTGAATGGAAGGGATTTCCTGTTCGCCGCCGAATATCTGGCCAGGGACACGCACCGCCAAATCCGCATATTGACCATGTTCATTTTCAGGGTGGGCGGTGAGCAACACGATGCGGGCACCGGCTTCTTTCGCCAGTTTGATAATGTTCAGTTCTACATTGGTGACGGCACAATGCACGATGAGCAAATCACCTTTGCCAAGATAGGGCGACGTGGTGTCATACACGACATAACTGTCAAATCCCATGTGCTTAAGGCGCATGGCGAAGCCACGCACTGACAGTTGCATGCGCCCCATAGCATAAAGCTGGATGGTTTTTGCCTGGCGAATTTCTGTGATCAGCTGGTCAATCTGGTGCGGATCAACGGCCAGCAGTGTGTCGCGGTTTTCATTAATGACCTTCTCTACCAATGCTGCGTATTGAGACATGTGTCATTCCTCAGTTGGCCCTAAAAGGCACAGATGTAGGGTTTTATGTTTACAAATTTGTAAAATTAAATGCCTGACAACTGATGACAACCTTACGCAACATTTTTACTTTTTCTTTTGGAATTGATCACAAATCAAACACAAATGGATTACATATCGAGCAGTAAAGGCGATTTAGCGGAGTCGATCACAAGTTTACGTGCAGTTTGTGCGCTATTTTTCATTTCGGGGTCGTTCGGTTTTTAAAAAATCGAATTCACTATCACTTTTTATAATTTACAAATTTGCACGTTTTTCAGTTGGTTGATTTTACTTATTAACTCCCTTAATGTGTTCCATCGCTGGAACTGTTGATCAACGGGCAAACCGCATTATGGCGAAATCAAGCAAGCTGGATCGCGTTTATCTTGAATTAACTCAACGTA
>Ga0157363_1000201_pt1 | contig 46287 bp, 36 predicted proteins | sample AttsexASBM1_FD_111477 | JGI IMG/M metagenome (GOLD analysis project Ga0157363, IMG submission 111477) | Fungus gardens microbial communities from leaf cutter ant in Ribeirão Preto, State of São Paulo, Brazil - Atta sexdens ASBM1 | ecosystem: Host-associated > Fungi > Mycelium > Unclassified ... | reverse complement strand
CCACATGACCGCTGAGATCAATCAGCATCCCGGTTGGGACTGGTCAGTCTGGAATAACAGTGCCGACCCCGATGTCGTCAGCGGCATCCGACCCAGCTCCTTCCAGCCCGTCTACTAAGGCACTCTCTTCAGCAATCGGCGGACATAAGCGCACTATGCGCTCATATAACCGCTCCCGTGCGGAGGGAAGCGGCAGATTACGCACACCAAAAACAGACCGCGCCAAAAAGTGACCTGTAAGCAGCATTCCGTCTTTCCATCCCTGAGCGTCGCCGTCGTCGTCCACGTCAATGAAAAGCCGTGGCAACGGAAGAAGACGATTCTTCCAGGTGCCAGCTCCCTCATCACTCACCGAGCACCCCGTGCGAGGGGAAACATAGCAAAGATTGTCCTTCATGCCTGTCACAGCGCAGCGCTCAAGATCCAGTCCATAGCCCAGAACTTCCAGCATAAGACATTCCCACCGAAGATACGGCGCCATAGATGGTGGTTCTGGGGCAACACCCACCAGCATCAACAGCCTGATCAACTCCATGAAAAGTTCAGGATGTGATTCGCGCTCAGGCAGAGCACCATCTGTAAGTGCACATGCACTACTGATCATCCCAAGCGGGATTGGCAAATCCAATACACGCGCTGCCGGGCTCTGCACCAGTTCTGCACTCACTGTACCCAGCTGATCTGCCAGTCTCGCACGCCAGTGAGCCATGACGAGGTTTCCCGTCTGCCACAAAGAAGCCTGTCGTCGGGAAGCACCACCACGCACAACCCCGTGGCACACACCATGCTCTTCGCTAAAAAGATGCACCAGCACGCTGGTCTCGCCATATGGACGGACTGACAGAACAATTACAGCTGCTTCCCATTCCATATGAACATCTCGCCTTCAACGGGGAATTCCAGAGCAGTCAGATCGCCGAAACAGAAAACCCCTGCCCACGAATGCGGACAGGGGTTTTCCAGAACGACTTGCCAAAAGCACCTTCAGGCACTTTCTGAAAGAGACATTCAGCCGCCAGCAGCCTTAGCCACTTCTGCAGCGAAATCGCTTTCTTCCTTTTCGATGCCTTCACCAAGGTGAAAACGCTCGAAAGCAACAAGCTTGGCACCAGCCTTTTCAACGATCTTGCTCACGCGGGTTTCACCATCATGAACCCAGACCTGCTCCAGAAGAACGACTTCTTCATAGAACTTGCGAATACGGCCTTCGACCATCTTTTCGATAATGGCTTCTGGCTTACCGGACTCACGAGCCTGCTCGATGAGAACTGTGCGCTCACGCTCAAGTGCATCCGCATCAACACCCGTAATATCCAGGGATGCCGGACGTGTCGCTGCAACATGCATACCGATCTGACGGCCAAGCGTCTCAAGAGCTTCGCTCTCGGAGGGTGCTTCGATAGCAGCGAGAACGCCGATCTTGCCAATGCCAGGACGCAGGGCACCATGGACGTAACTTGCGACAACGCCTGAGGAAACGCTCAGAACTTTTGCACGACGCAGAGACATGTTCTCACCGATCGTCGCGATCAGGTGCGTCATTTCTTCAGCAACTGTACGGCCGGACGGGAGCTGTGCTGCCTTCAGGACTTCGAGATCGTCACCCGCCTTCAGGGCAGCGTGAGCAACCTGCTCGACGAATGCCTGAAACGCATCGTTACGACCCACGAAATCGGTCTCGGCATTCACCTCAACCATGGCAGCGCGATTCTTCTCGGAAGCAACGCCGACCAGACCTTCCGCCGTAACACGACCGGACTTCTTGGCAGCCTGAGCAAGACCCTTCGTGCGCAGCCAGTCGATAGCGGCGTCGATGTCGCCTTCGACTTCCGTCAGAGCCTTTTTGCAATCCATCATGCCTGCGCCGGTCTTCTCGCGAAGATCGCGCACCAAGCCTGCAGTGATTTGCGCCATTTCTCTTATCCCTTGAAAAGTTCATGCGGTCAGGCGCTACCGCCCGACCGCATGTCCATGTTTCAGATGTCAGTATTCGCCAGAATACCGACAAGCCGTATCAGTTAGCAGCAGCGGGTGCAGCAGCCTGCTCTGCTTCTGCCGGAGCTTCTGCAACAACAGCTTCAACCGGGAGCTCTTCCGCAGCGCCGAAATCCTGACCCGATGCAGCGAGCTCAGCAGAGATTCCGTCGAGCACTGCAGACGACACAAGGTCGCAATACAGGGTGATGGCACGAATGGCGTCATCGTTACCTGGGATCGGGTAAGTAATGCCATCCGGGCTGGAATTGCTGTCCAGCACTGCAATCACAGGAATGCCAAGCTTGTTGGCTTCTTCAACAGCCAGCTTTTCCTTGTTGGTGTCGATGATGAACAGAAGATCAGGCAGACCGCCCATTTCCTTGATACCACCGAGAGAGCGCTCAAGCTTCTCCTTGTCACGTGTGATATCGAGGACTTCCTTCTTGGTCAGACCAGCCGTATCACCGGAGAGCATTTCCTCGATCTGGCGCAGACGCTTGATGGAACCCGTGATGGTCTTCCAGTTCGTCAGCATGCCACCGAGCCAGCGATGGTTCACGTAGTACTGACCGCAACGGTTAGCTGCCTCAGCAACATGCTCAGCTGCTGCACGCTTCGTGCCAACGAACAGAACGCGGCCGCCACCAGCAACAGTATCACGAACAACCTTCAGCGCACGATCCAGCATTGGAACTGTCTGCTGCAGGTCGATGATGTGAACCTGGTTGCGGGTACCGAACAGGTACGGCGCCATTGCAGGGTTCCAGCGGCGCGTGTGATGTCCGAAATGAACACCGGCTTCAAGCAGCTGACGCATTGTGAAATCAGGCATAGCCATGATTTAATTCCTTCTCTCTGGTTAGTCCTCCGCATGACGACGCCCTGGAAAACCGGGACACCAGCGAACCTCAAGGTCATGCGTGCGAATTTCCTTCCCTCAGTAGCCGAAGTTTACGGCTATCAAAGAAAAGAACGCGCGGGATATGGCGGATTAATGCGCGTATTGCAAGAGAGAAGATCATCACACCGCCGTACTCAGCGATGTTCTATCTTTTCCACACCCCGGATCGTGCTTAACCTTTCTCCCAGTCGCGGTGTAACACGGTAAAAACCGGGTAATGTGATCTCAACATCACGCGTCTCTTCCAGAGCAGGAAGAAGAACCACCCGACCACATCCACCCTGCATCTCATCGAGAATTTCACGAATGCTCTCAAGGGCATCCGGCTTCTCCAGAGAAATCCTCATTTCCGCCCGCTCTGCAGCCGCTGCCTTTTCAAGGTCCATCACACTCTGCGCTGTAATCCGCAACGCGTCACCATCAAGTTTCAGCTCCGCATTTACGAGAATAGCCTGTCCCGCAACCAAAAGATCACGACATGATATCAGTGTTTCAGCGAAAAGCGTGACTTCACATCCACCCCCGGCATCCGTGAGATTTACCCATGCCATTTTCTTGCCGGTCCGGGTTGGACGTTCCTTCTTATCCACCACGCACCCAGCGATCTTGACGCGCGTAGACCCTGTTTTTGCAGCATTTTCGAGTGAATGCGAGGGAGTCACGCCCAGCCTGCGCAGAACATTGCGGTAAGCGTCCAGCGGATGGGCGCTCATGTGGAAGCCAATCGCTCCCGCCTCCAGAGACAGTCTTTCAAAATCAGGCCAGGGGCGCCCCTCATTCAAACGCAGAATTTCGCGCTCACAATTCCCGCCTCCAAAAAGACCGGATTGCCCCATCTGCTGCTCTTGCGCACGCGCTTGAGCGCGTCGCAGAATAATCTCAGCACTTGCGAAAACTGTATGTCTATCTTTGAGAAGAGAGTCGAAAGCCCCTGCTTTTGCAAGACTTTCTATTTGAATCTTATTAAGCTGCTTTGGGTCACAACGCTCGGAAAAATCAGTCAGATCCACAAAGGGTGTCTTACCACGAGCCGCCACCAAAGCATCCATTGCCGCAGCTCCAACGCGCTTCACAGCAGACAGCGCATATCGAATTCCAAGCTTGCCATCTTCCATCTTCTCAATAGAAAAATCCGCCACAGATCGATTGATATCGACAGGCAGGACGGCAATCTTCATCCGTCGGGCTTCCTGACATAAAGCCGCAAGCTTGTCCGTTTTTTCGCGGGCAAGAGACATGCATCCCGCCAGGAATGCGACTGGGTGGTTCGCCTTCATCCAGGCCGTTTGGTAAGAAACCAGCGCATAAGCCGCCGCATGGGATTTATTGAACCCATAATCGGCAAAACGAGCCATAAGATCAAAGACTTCCGCGGCTTTCTCCTCTGTAATTCCGCGTTCGGTAGCGCCTTTCGTGAAGATACTTCGCTGGGTTTCCATCTCGGCCGCAATCTTCTTGCCCATCGCGCGACGCAGCAGATCAGCACCACCCAGACTATAGCCAGCCATCTTTTGAGCGATCTGCATGACCTGCTCCTGATAGACCATGATCCCGTAAGTCTCTTCGAGAATTTCGCGGATTTCTTCGTGCGGCGGTTCCCAGGGCTCCCCATGCTTTCTACGGCAATAATCTGGAATATTCGCCATCGGTCCGGGTCGATATAGCGAAACCCCGGCAATCAGGTCCTCCAGACGACTTGCAGCCATCTGCTTGAGCATGTCGCGCATGCCCGCGCCTTCAAACTGGAAAACGCCCGCAGTGTCACCGCGTGCCAGCATCTCGAATGTCGGCTTATCATCCAATGGAATTCGTGAAAGATCGACGTTAATGCCTTGTTCCTGAAGGAAATCCAGACCACGCTTCAAAATTGTCAGTGTCGTCAGACCAAGGAAGTCAAACTTTACCAGCCCAGCCTGTTCAACGAATTTCATGTTGTATTGAGTGACCAGCATGTCACTTTTGGGATCGCGGTACAGAGGAACCAGTTCAACAAGTTCCCGATCACCAATCACAACACCCGCAGCATGGGTTGAGGCGTGGCGATAAAGCCCCTCAAGTTGCAGAGCTATTTCGAGCAGGCGCTTGAGCGACTCATCGCTGTCTCGCATCTCCTGCAGGCGTGGCTCTCCATCGATCGCCTGCCTCAGGGTAACTGGTTTCGCCGGATTATTGGGGATCAGCTCCGCAACGCGGTTCACCATCCCGTACGGCAACCCCAGTACGCGACCGACGTCACGTACCGCGGCCTTGGCTTGAAGCTTTCCGAACGTGATGATCTGCGCGACACGGCTACCACCATACTCTTCGCGCACATAACGAATAACTTCGTCCCGACGATCCTGACAGAAATCGATATCAAAATCCGGCATCGAGACACGTTCCGGGTTCAGAAAGCGCTCAAACAGCAGCCCGAATGGAATTGGGTCGATATCAGTGATTGTCAGCGCATATGCCGCCAGCGAGCCAGCACCTGAGCCTCGCCCCGGCCCTACAGGAATATCGTTAGCTTTTGCCCACTGAATGAAGTCAGCCACGATAAGAAAGTACCCCGGGAAACCCATCCCCGCGATAATATCGAGTTCCGTCTGCAATCTTTCCGAGTACAAACTCCGCGTTTCTGGGCCAGCATCCATAGCCTCGAGGCGTTTCTCAAGCCCCTCCCATGCCAATGCACGCAGCGTTTCTTCTTCCGTCGAACCCTCACGAACCTTGGGGCAAACAGGCAAAAGCGGTTTTCGCGTACAGGCTGCGATAGCACATCGTCGTGCAATGATGAGAGTATTGTCACAGGCCTCTGGCAGGTCATGGAAAAGCGCACGCATTTCCGCCGGAGATTTGAACCAAGCCTCCGCAGACACCCGCCAGCGATCTGACTCCGCAATCGTCCGTCCCTGAGCAATGCAGATCAGGGCATCGTGCGCTTCATGAAACTGTGGTGTAGGAAAAAAACACTCATTGGTCGCAACAAGCGGGATGTCATATCGATCCGCCAACCGAATCAGAGCGTTCTCGACTTCCTGCTCACCCTGCTCACCAAGTCGGTTCAACTCAATGGCAATGTTTCCGTGAAAGGCGCTGTTCAATTGGTCGAGTAGAATTCCAGCTTCGACTTCCTGTTCGTCATAAATCATGCGGTTCAGCGGTCCACGGTTTCCGCCTGTCAGCAAAAACAATCCGTCTGAATGCGCACAAAGAACATCTATGGCGAGCGACGGATCCCCAGGATCTCCGTGCAGAAAACCATGGGATGAAAGAATTTGGAGGTTCGCAAGCCCCACCTCATTGCGCGCAAGCAAAACCAGCGGCTCAGTGGGCGCTCCCGGCTTCGTGCTGCGTGCCGGAAGCGAAAGCTGGCAGCCGACAATAGGCTGCACCCCTGCACTTTTGCAGTATTGGGAAAACTCCAGGGCGCCGAACAGATTGCCACTATCCGTCAATGCAACGGCAGGCATTCCATACTTAACAGACAGAGACGCCAGATCAGGAATGCGTATCGCCCCCTGACTCAGAGAGTATGCAGAATGATTGCGAAGATGAACAAAATCAGCGTGCGGCATGGCGCCAGTCTAGCAGGCTCGTGCCTGTTATGCAGCGGCCTTATTCAGACGTCCCGGTTTCTGGCCGTGCATAGCCGGTGCCAGGAGAAAGAAGAAAAAGATTATCTTTCACAGACTTAACACCAGGAATATTTTGGGCCATCGCTTTGAGCGCTGCGATATCTTCTTCGTCACGCGCCACGCCATGCCATATAACTGCCCCATCCTGCACTTCAGCATGTACATCCTGAGGCGCCCAGCGTGCTTCGGACAACTGACCGCGTAACTGTGCCAGAATGGCTTCGTCGGAAAGCGCGACTTCAGGCTTCCCAAGAATATCACGTAACGCCTTCATCACATCACGTTCGCTCACAACACCCGCGAGATTGCCGTTTTCAACAACATACAGTCGCCGCATATCATGCTCACGCATGAGACCGACAATTTCCGCCATCGTTGCCTCCGGCAGGACACTGCAAACCTGAGCTGTCATCACGTCTCGAACACGTCGGCCATGCAGACGCACAAATGCTGCCGCACTTTTCTGATGAGACAATTTTGACCAGAAATCATTGCTGACCGCACCTGTCTCCAGTTCAGCCCGACAAAGAAGATCTGTTTCGCTCAAAACCCCAATGGCCCGGCCATCAGTATCGACAACAGGCAGAGCACTCAGGTCGTGATCCAACATAAGATCGATGGCACAAAGCAGGGAGGCATCCGGACAAACGGTCACAAGTTTGTCCGTCATGACTGATCTGGCATCCATGATGCGCGCCTCCTTATCTCAATTCATACGAACCTTAAAAAGCGACGAGCTTGCCATCACGCAGAGTGACAGTCCTATCCATACGCGCAGCCAGAATGTCGTTATGCGTTGCGATCAAGGCGGCAGCTCCCTCCTCACGCACGATCCGCAGCAACTCATCAAATACCAGATCGGACGTTCTGACATCCAGATTACCCGTGGGCTCATCTGCCAGCAAGACGCGTGGGCGGTTCGCAAGTGCTCGTGCAATGGCCGTACGCTGCTGCTCTCCGCCAGACAAACGACCTGGCAACGAATTCAAGCGGTGAGAAAGACCAAAGCGCGTCAGAAGATCCTCTGCCCTCATGCGCGCGTCCTTACGGGACACCCCTGCAATAAGCTGTGGAAGCATGACGTTTTCACACGCAGTAAATTCACCCAACAGATGATGAAATTGATAAACGAAGCCTATTTCGTCACGGCGCATAGCAGTACGTGCTGCCTGCCCCAAACCACTTGCAGCCCTGTCGCCAATATAAACCGCCCCCTCACTCGGAGCTTCAAGCAGCCCCGCAAGATGCAAGAGCGTCGATTTACCCGTACCGCTGGGAGCAACAAGCGCTACAATTTCCCCGGCCACCAAATCGAAATCAGCACCGCTGAGGATTTCCAGGGTCTCTTCACCCGAGCGGAACCGACGCGTAATACCGTCCAGTCTGAGCGCATAGCCTGAACGTAAATTCGCTTCACTCATGTCTCAGAGCCTCGATCGGGTCGGTTCGGGCCGCCCGCCATGACGGATAGAGAGTCGCCAGCAAAGAGAGCACCAGAGACATCGCAATAACCTCTCCAACCTGAGACCAGACCAGCTTGGCCGGAAGGCGCTCCAGAAAATAAACTTCCGGGTTGAAAAGGTTTGTGCCCGTCAAGGACTGAAGCCACTGCCGAATACGCTCGATATTCAACGAAAACGCAATTCCCAACGCTGACCCCAGAAGCGTTCCTGTCACGCCAACAAATGCACCGCACATGAGGAAAATCCGCATGATGGCACCACGACTGGCCCCGAGGGTGCGCAATACCGCAATGTCGCGCGTCTTGTCCTTAACCATCATGATTAGTGACGAAATCACGTTGAATGCTGCAACCAGAATAATCAGGGTAAGAATCAGGAACATCACGTTCTGTTCTACATTCACAGCTCCGAGAAAGCCGTTAGCACTCTGCGTCCAGTCCAGAACGTGCAGCCTTGGATCATCCAGTCGCTCGGAAATGGCTTTTGTTGTCGGCTGGACATTCGTCGGATCAGAAGTTGAGACCTGAATAAGGGATACGGCATTGCCCAGCATCAGAAATTTCTGCGCTGCCGGCAAAGGGACGAGCACGATATTGGAATTATAATCGTTCCAGTTCGCGTCAAAAATCGCCGCCACATGATACGTCTTTACGCGCGGCATTGTACCGAAAGGCGTTGCCTGTCCATCTGGTGAAAGCAGCGTAATCGGGGAACCCACCGTGAGCCCAGCCCTGTCTGCCAGGGTCGTACCAATCGCCACAGCATCGTCGCCCGTAAAGCGCTCGATACTTCCGGCGATGATCCCGCTGCTCAGGGCTTTCCAGTCCTTCAGGGATTGCTGGGATACACCCTGCACTTCAGCACCCGTGGAATAACGCCCGGCTTCGACCAGAACCGTTCCCTGCGCCATAGGGATAACAGATGTTACCCCCCGCACCTGCCGGATCGCTTCAACATCGTTTTGATAGGCCTCAATAGGGCGACCATAACCATAAACCGTCAGATCACCATGCAGGCCAAGAATACGCCCCATAAGATCGGCCTTGAAGCCGTTCATCACCGACATGACGATGATGAGCGTAGCCACTCCGAGAGCAATGCCGATCAGTGAGAATACTGCAATGATCGAGGCGAAACGTTCGCCCCGGCGGGCGCGCAGATAACGCCCCGCCACCATGCGCTCGAAGCGGCCAAACATCAGGCGTTTCCGATTTTTGCGAGGGCTTCTTCGACCGTCAGTTCAAAACGCTCGCCCGAAGCACGACGCTTGAGTTCAACACGTCCTTCTTTAGCACCACGAGGACCGACGATGATCTGCCAAGGATGACCCATCAGATCAGCGTCATTGAACTTCACCCCGGCACGATCCGAACGATCATCATAGAGCAGATTGTCGGGCTCGGTCGCGTAGATCTTCTCACAGATTTCGTCACAAACCTCGTCACCCGGACGCAGGTTTAGGATCGCAGCACGATAGGGCGCAACAGCATCCGGCCAAATGATCCCCGCGTCATCATGTGACGCTTCAATAATCGCACCTGCGAGACGTGAAACACCAACGCCATACGAACCCATGTGCGGATTGAACGGTACACCATCCGGGCCACTGACTTCTACGCCCATTGAAGCAGTATACTTGGTGCCAAAATAGAAGATGTGGCCAACTTCGATGCCACGCCCTTCCCGCTTGCGCTCATCAGGAACCTGAGCCCAGGCCGCCTCATCGTGCTTCTCGTCTGTCGCAGCATAATGATCCGTTACAGCGCTGAAAAACTCAGCGAGACTGTTGTCATCATCGCAATCAACCGGGCGCGCAAGCCAGTCCTGCTCCTCAAGCGCGGAATCAAAAAAGACACCACTTTCGCCTGTCGGAGCCAGTACCAGAAACTCGTGACTAAGGTCGCCACCAATCGGTCCGGTATCGGCAAGCATCGGTACCGCGCGGACACCCAAACGCTGGAAAATACGCAGATATGACAGCATCATACGGCGGTAGCTCGCAACAGCTCCCTCATATGTGGCGTCAAAGGAATACGCGTCCTTCATAAGAAATTCGCGCCCACGCATCACACCGAAACGAGGACGAACTTCATCACGGAACTTCCACTGAATGTGGTACAGAGCCTTGGGCAGTTCCTTGTAGGACTTGACGGATGATCCGAAAATATCGGTGATCATCTCTTCATTCGTCGGCCCATACAGCAGATCGCGGCCATGGCGATCCTGAATCCGAAGCATCTCGGTTCCATAGGCATCATAACGCCCCGAACGGCGCCACAAATCCGCAGATTGCAATGTTGGCATCAGAACTTCCTGCGCACCAATCGCATCCTGCTCTTCACGAACAATCTGCTCGATGTTGCGCAGCACCCGCAATCCCGCCGGAAGCCAGGCATAAATACCAGACGCGGTCTGACGGATCAGACCCGCGCGCAGCATCAAACGGTGGGAGGCGATCTGTGCCTCCGCAGGAACTTCCTTCAGCGTGGGCTGAAACGCTTTACTCAAACGCATTTTAGTCTCTCTCAGACGCGCAACAGATGAACATCAACCAGCGGACGCTTCTGCAACTTACGTCCCAGGGCACGACGCAGGGCAGTTTTCGCCGCATCGCGGAATGCCGTATCGTCCTGCCTCAGTTCATCAGGAATGACATCAATGGCATCAGCAAATTCCTCGCTGATGCGTACGCTCTCCGGATCGTCCGCCTCCAGCAATCCTGGGGCGATGATCTTGGGTTCGCCAATGACGTACCCTTCGTCATCAACCGCGAAGCTCGCAATGACCATACCATTGAAAAGCATCTTACGACGCGCCGCCAGCACACCACCGGTCATGGGCAGCAGACGCCCACCATCTAGCGCCAGACGACCTGTCGGGGCTGTATCAATAACCTTGACCTCACCCGGAGACAGATTCAGAAGATCACCATCTTCAAGCAGTACGGGAATGGCGCCGACTTCACGCGCCAGCGCAGCGTGGGCCGTAAGATGACGCCATTCACCATGTGTCGGCACGCTGTAGGTCGGACGAACAATCTCATACAGACGACGAATGTCATCACGCGTGGCATGACCAGACGTATGAACCATCGCATCCTTATCGGTCAGTACCGTCACGCCACGACGCGTCAGGTTGTCCTGCACCGCCATGACGGCCTGCTCGTTTCCGGGGATCATGCGCGAGCTGTAGATGACGGTATCACCCTGACCCAACGAGATGTTCGGATGCGTATCGGAAGCAATGCGCGAGAGCGCAGAACGGGGCTCGCCCTGGCTGCCGGTGATGATCATCAGAAGATTGTCATCTTCGACATCACGGGCGTCCTGCTCGGTCAGGAATGGTGGCAGATCGGAAAAATATCCGCATTCACGCGCTGCGACTTCAAGATTGCGAAGTGAACGACCGACAATCATCACCGCACGACCGGATGCCTGCGCAGCCTTAGCAATGCTCTCGACGCGCGCAACATTACTCGCAAAGCACGTTACAGCAACGCGACCTTCAAGAGTTGCAATCAAGTCCGTCAGACCCGTGCGCACCTCTGCCTCAGACTGTGACTTACCTTCCTTGAGCGCATTGGTGCTATCGCACACCATGGCCAGAACGCCCTCATCGCCAAGCGCTCTGAACGTATCGAGGTCCGTCAGCGGGCCTACCAGAGGCTGCTCGTCCAGCTTCCAATCTCCGGTGTGAACGACCATTCCATGCGGCGTGCGAATCGCGATTGCCTGCGCTTCCGCCACTGAATGCGTGACAGACACAAACTGCAGATCAAACGGGCCAACCTCAAAGCGTGTGCTCGGACGGATGACGTGGATCTTCACCTGATGCGCAAGATGCGCCTCACCAAGCTTCCGACGCAAAACAGCTACTGCAAAAGGTGTGGCGTATACCGGGCAGCGAAGATAAGGCCAGAGATGGGCTACAGCGCCCAGATGGTCCTCATGCGCATGGGTAATGACAAGGCCACAGAGCTGCGCTGCACGTTCGGCAATAAAAGCCGGATCCGGCATGAGCACTTCAGCTTCCGGTGTGTCATTCCCAGAAAAGCCAATGCCACAGTCGATGGCAAGCCATGTTTCGTGACCATTTTGCGTCAGGCGGTAAAGGTTGAAATTCATGCCGATTTCGCCCGTCCCGCCCAAAGGCAAGAAGGACAAACCGTCTGGTGTCCTTGTCATGATGTTTCCTTACTGTTCATAAACAATGCACGATATTCTTTGCCGAACGCCTAAGAGCGTTCAGGGGAATTTGAAGCGGCAAGAGCAAAGTTGCGCTCTGCCAGAAAGCGAAGTCCATCCAGCGTCAGATCCGGGGCCACCACATCAAAAAGAGCGGTTCCTTCCGAGAACAAAGGTGCCAGACCACCTGTCGCAATAACTTTGGGCTTACTATCCATTTCAGCAGAAATGTGTCGAACAATCCCTTCGACCAGCCCGACATACCCCCAGAAAAGGCCGGAGCGCATTGCCACGCTTGTATTTCGGCCGATAGCGGCAGATGGGCGACCGATGCTCATGCGTGGCAGGCGGGCCGCCGCACGGTGCAATGCTTCAATTGAAAGATTGACACCCGGGGCAATCGCCCCCCCAAGATAACGCCCTGCCTCGTCAACGACATCAAAATTCGTTGCCGTTCCAAAATCAACAACGACGAGAGGTCCACCATAGAGAAGTTGTGCCGCCAGACCGTTCAGACGGCGATCGGCGCCGAGCTCGTCCGGGCTATCCACCAGCGCCTCAAAACCCCAATCGAGGCTCGCATTCGCAACAAGAGGCTCTACATGAAGCCACTGACGGCAAAAGCGACGCAGATCATAGAGCGCCGCAGGTACGACCGTTCCGATAATGGCACGTTTAATGTCAGATACAGCCAACCCATTGCGCTCAAGCATACCAAGAAGCCAGCTGGCGTACTCGTCTGAAGTCCGTCGATCATCCGTGGATATACGCCACTGACCAACCCAGGACCGGCCGTCATGGACCGCGAACACAACATTGGTGTTGCCAGCATCTATGACGAGAAGCACATGCGGTCCTTTAGTCCAACAAGACGTCGCCCGTTATAACGGGCAGAATTTCACCACTCTCAAGCGCCAGAAGCAGGCGTCCCTGCTCATCAAGCCCTGAAAACATTCCAGTTATATAGGTTTCGCGCGACTGCACCGCAAGCCGACGCCCCAAAGGGTGCGCGCGTGATAACCAGGCCGACCGAATTTCCGCAAAGCCATCAGTCTTCCATCTATCAAGCCAAAGGGAAAAATATTCAGTAATTTTTTCCGCGACCAGCAATGGATCAGGCGCTGTAGCAATTTCCGAGAAAGCCGCAAGCTCTCGCCCTGGCACCTGAGGCGCCACAACCAGATTCGCCCCAACCCCAACAACAATCCACTGATTATGCGCAGAACCGCCCGCTTCAATCAGAATACCGGCCATTTTGCGGTCATCCAGAAGCAGATCATTGGGCCATTTCAGCGAAAGCACACTGGAACAATTTCCAGCAAGATGCGCGAACGCACCATGGACCGCAAGCGCCACGATGAATGGCAGCACAGGCAACGGACTTGCGTCAGTCGAAAAGCGCAGCACAAACGAAAAAGAAAGATTATTTCCTGGATCAACCCAGCTGCGGCCGCGTGTTCCACGACCGGCGGTCTGACGACGGGCGAGCACAGCCAGCCCTTCAGACTCTCCATCCTCTGCTCTTGCCTTGCAAAAATCAGAAGTGGATTGAAGCGCCTCGTAAACTTCGAAACGCCATTTCATAGGTGAGAAAGCAGGCCGTGGGTGGTGGGCGATGACGGGATTGAACCGCCGACCCTCTCGGTGTAAACGAGACGCTCTACCGCTGAGCTAATCGCCCCCAAGGAACCTGCTGCGCCCTTTAAGCAGGATATGAACGGCATTACAACCGCCCATATCCCGTTTTTGGACAAATTTTTCAGCCCACAGCGTCCTTAAGACCTTTACCCGGCTTAAAACGGACAGAGGTGGATGCTGGAATGTCGATTTCTTCGCCCGTGCGCGGGTTGCGACCCTTGGCAGCCTTGCGGGTTGCGGTCACGAAGCTACCGAAACCAACCAGACGGACTTCCTGCTTCTTGGCGAGCGTCTTCTCGATCGTGCCGAACACCGCATCGACAACTTCGCTGGCCTTAGCCTTCGGAAGATCAGCGGCGTCAGCGACGGCGGCGATCAGTTCCTGCTTGTTGAGGGGCTTCTCCATGATGTGCCTTTCTGGTGTTGAGTGCGCCCAGGCCCGTCTTACAAAAAACGGAACCCCCGAGCGCCTGTTCGATCTGCGGCCGCACTATGAAGCGGATTTTGAGCGCGTCAACCATGAGAATCGCAGATGGGTGTGATGTCAGTGCGGAAGCGGCCTTGAAGACGCACCTGTTGAAGCAATTCCTCCCATAGGATCAACGGCTTCGTCCCATTCGATGGGCTCTGGCTGGCGCGTAAGCGCGACTGTCAGAACTTCATCCAGATGGCTTACAGGAATAATTTTCAGGGCATGCCGGACATTATCCGGCACTTCCGCCAGATCCTTTTCATTGTCCTTGGGGATCAGGACTGTCTTGATCCCTGCCCGCACAGCAGCAAGCAGTTTCTCTTTCAGACCACCAATCTCCAGAACACGCCCTCTAAGAGTGATTTCTCCTGTCATCGCAACATCACGACGAATGGGTATCTGCGTCATAACACTGACCAGCGAGGTGGCCAAAGCAATGCCCGCAGAAGGACCGTCCTTCGGGGTAGCGCCTTCAGGAAGATGGACATGGATATCGCGCTTCTCGAACAGAGGCGGACGAATACCAAAATCCTGCGCGCGCGAGCGGACATAGCTCAGCGCCGCCGCAATGCTTTCCTGCATCACGTCGCCAAGCTTGCCCGTCTGCTTGACCTGCCCCTTGCCGGGCACCATCAGACTTTCAATCGTGAGGATCTCTCCACCGACCTGCGTCCAGGCAAGTCCGGTCACGACACCCACCATATCCTCTTTTTCGGTCTGGCCATGGCGGAAGCGGCGAACACCCGCATACTTCTCAAGGTTCTCTGGCGTAATCACGACATGCTTTGCATCCGTCGTGACGATCTCCTTGACGGCCTTTCGAGCCAGCTTTGCAATCTCACGTTCAAGATTACGAACACCAGCTTCACGCGTGTAAGACTGAATAACCTCACGCAGAGTCTCATCTGAGACGCTCCACTCATCCGGCTTCAGATTGTGAGCCTCCGCCTGTTTATTGAGCAGGTGACGACGCGCAATCTGAACCTTCTCATCCTCAGTATACCCGGAGAGACGGATGATTTCCATACGATCAAGCAGCGGCTGCGGCATATCGAGGCTGTTTGCCGTAGTGACGAACATCACATCGGAAAGATCGTAATCCACCTCAAGGTAATGATCGGCAAACGTGCTGTTCTGCTCTGGATCCAGAACTTCCAGCAACGCGGAAGATGGATCACCCCTCCAGTCAGCGCCAAGCTTGTCGATCTCATCAAGCAGGAACAGCGGATTGGATGTCTTGGCCTTCTTCATTCCCTGGACAATTTTTCCAGGCATTGAACCAATATATGTCCGACGATGACCGCGGATCTCCGACTCATCACGCACCCCACCGAGAGACATCCGGACGTAATTACGACCAGTGGCCTTCGCGATGGATCTCGCAAGAGACGTTTTTCCAACGCCCGGAGGACCTACCAGGCACAGAATGGGACCCTTAAGCGTCTGGGAGCGTGTCTGTACTGCCAGATACTCCAGAATGCGCTCCTTGACCTTCTCAAGCCCATAGTGATCCGCTTCCAGAACTTCTTCAGCCAGAGTAAACTCACGCGTGACCTTGGAGCGTTTCTTCCAGGGGATACTGAGCAGCCAGTCAAGATAATTGCGTACGACCGTGCTCTCAGCGGACATCGGGCTCATCCCGCGCAGCTTTTTAAGCTCGGCCGTGGCTTTCTCACGAGCTTCCTTGGTCAGACGCGTCTTCTTGATTTTTTCTTCAAGTTCCGCCGTCTCGTCGCGGCCGTCTTCGCCCTCGCCGAGTTCCTTCTGAATCGCTTTGAGCTGCTCGTTCAGATAATATTCGCGCTGCGTCTTCTCCATCTGTCGCTTAACGCGATTGCGGATGCGCTTCTCAACCTGCAGGACACCGATCTCGGTCTCCATATGCGTGAAAACCTGCTCCAGACGACGCATGGCCGAAGGCGTCTCAAGAATTTCCTGCTTTTCGGAAATCTTCAGATTCAGATGGCTGGCGATGGTATCTGCAAGCTTTGAAGAATCTTCGATCTGATTGATCGAAACCATAACTTCAGGCGCGATTTTCTTATTGAGCTTAATGTACTGCTCGAACTGCGAAACAGCAGAACGACCGAGTACCTCAAGCTCACTACCCGGAACAGATGGAGCAGCATCCTCGATAATTTCTTCAATTTCGGCTTCGAAATGTCCATCCACGTCAAAAAGACGCTTGATGTGAACACGACGCGTACCTTCGACCAGAACCTTAACGGTTCCATCCTTCAGCTTCAGAAGCTGAAGGATAGTGGAAACCGTACCGCAGCGATAAATATCGTCTACAGAAGGGTCATCCTGAGACACGTCCTTCTGGGCGACAAGCAGGATTTGCTTATCTTCGCGTGTGACAGTTTCCAGCGCCTTCACTGATTTTTCGCGCCCGACAAAAAGCGGAACAATCATGTGAGGAAAAACAACAATGTTACGGAGCGGGAGGACCGCCATCACGTGGCCCGCCGATACCGAAGAAGTTTCGGTTTTTGTTTCGGCTGACTTTACCTTCGCTGCACGACGCGGCTTTTTAGCGGCTTTTTCTTCAACAACTACAGGTGTTTCAACAACAGCATCTTCAATTTTCTTGCTGCGGCGACGGGTCTTCGGCTTGGTCTCGTCACTCATATCCTGGATCTCCGTTATGGACGATCACGCACTCTCCGCCCACTTATGGGCGCGGAAAGTACGGCGTCTGCATGCGAGCGAACAACGCTGCTCCACTCCACATGAGAATAATGTCGTCATGATGAGAGCGTTCTGCAAGCAGCACAATCTCATCATGACGGACTTTCAATAATTAGAACGCAGAAATCAGGCCGACTGCTCAGCCGGCTTACCTGCACCTTTGCCGTAGACATAAACCGGGTTGGCCTTGCTCTCAGCCACTTCACGATTGATGACAACTTCCTCAACACCCTCCAAACCCGGAAGATCAAACATCGTTCCCAGGAGGATATTTTCCATGATCGATCGCAGGCCACGCGCTCCTGTCTTGCGAGCTATGGCGCGATTGGCAATCGCAGAAAGAGCATCATCAGTGAACGTCAGATCGACCCCTTCCATCTGGAACAGGCGAGCATACTGCTTCACGAGTGCGTTCTTGGGCTTACTGAGGATCTGGATAAGAGCGTTTTCGTCAAGGTCATTCAAAGCTGCAATCACAGGCAGGCGCCCGATGAATTCGGGGATGAGACCGAACTTCAACAGATCTTCAGGCTCAACTGTCTGGAGCAGCGCACCAAGACGTCTTTCGTCTTCAGATCGCACATCCGCACCGAAGCCTATGGCAGATCCCTTGCCACGGGCGCTGATAATTTTGTCCAGCCCGGCAAATGCGCCACCACAGATAAACAGCATGTTCGTAGTATCGACCTGCAGGAACTCCTGCTGAGGATGCTTACGCCCTCCCTGTGGAGGAACAGACGCAACAGTCCCTTCCATCAGCTTCAGCAGAGCCTGCTGAACGCCTTCGCCCGATACGTCACGGGTAATCGACGGATTATCCGATTTACGAGAAATCTTGTCGATCTCATCAATGTAGACAATACCGCGCTGAGCCCGCTCTACATTATAATCTGCAGCCTGCAGGAGCTTGAGGATAATGTTCTCGACGTCTTCGCCAACATAACCGGCTTCGGTAAGCGTCGTCGCATCGGCCATCGTGAAAGGCACATCGAGAATGCGCGCAAGTGTCTGCGCAAGCAGTGTCTTTCCCGAACCCGTGGGGCCGAGCAGCATGATATTGGACTTGGCAATTTCTACGTCATTGCTCTTCTGAGCATGCGCAAGACGCTTGTAATGATTGTGTACGGCTACAGACAGCGCGCGCTTGGCCTCAAACTGCCCGATAACGTAATCATCAAGAACCTTGCAGATTTCCTTCGGGGTCGGCACGCCATCGCGGGACTTCACAAGATGCGTCTTGTGCTCTTCGCGAATGATATCCATGCAGAGCTCTACGCACTCATCGCAGATGAATACAGTTGGTCCTGCGATCAGCTTGCGAACTTCGTGCTGGGACTTTCCACAGAACGAACAGTACAGGGTGCTCTTGGAATCGCCGGTTTTGTTGCTCATCGCAGTTCCTCTCTCCCGTCACGCACGGACACGCCACTCATGGCGGCAGGCATGCGGAGGCACTCAAACTTTAGGCCGAGGGACGAACCTTCGGCAACCCCGAAGCTCACAGCCCGGGGACACAAGAAGCGGCATATTGTTATGCCGCTTCTCTTTTCCAAGGGATATCTCATCCCTTGGCCATCATCGCTGTGACAATCAACCCTGATCGGCGATAGCAGCCGGATGACGACGGACGACTTCATCAATCAATCCGAATTCCTTGGCTTCATCGGCAGACAGATAACTGTCACGCTCCAGCTTCCGCTCGATTTCTTCCAGGGTCTGGCCAGTGTGCTCACGATAGATTTCGTTCAGACGCTGACGGATCAAAAGGATTTCACGGGCCTGGATTTCAATATCTGAAGCCTGCCCCTGCGCGCCACCAGATGGCTGATGAACCATCACGCGGGCATTTGGCAGACAGAAACGACGTCCTTTTTCACCACCAGCCAGCAGCAACGATCCCATGGACGCAGCCTGACCTATGCAGACAGTGCTCACCGGACAGCGGATGTACTGCATGGTATCATACATCGCGAGACCAGCAGAAACGACGCCACCTGGGCTGTTGATATAAAAGGAGATTTCCTTGGAAGGATTAACGCTCTCAAGATAGAGAAGCTGGGCGCAAATCAGGGAAGATACCTGATCATACACAGGCCCAGTCAGAAAAATGATACGCTCCTGAAGGAGGCGTGAAAAAATATCGAAGGCTCGCTCTCCGCGGGCGGTCTGTTCGACCACCATCGGTACCAGAGAGTTGTTGAACACCTCGACGGGATCGCGGTCCCCAATGGCCATGCTATCTGTTCCTCAATGCCGCTAGGGCTGTCTTTCGGTCCATAACATGGACCCGGGGTCGCGTTCCGTCAAAGGGGGCAGGCCCGGAAAAACGGATATCACCTTGTGATAACCGTTTTTCCGAACGCCGCCTTTTAGAGCTCGGCCGGCGGGATTTCGGCGAGTTCTTCCGGTGTGACTTCCTTATCCGTGACGTCCGCCAGCTCGATCAGGTAATCAACGACCTTGTTTTCCAGGATCGGGCCACGAAGCCCTTCAACAGCCTGCGGGTTCTTGGAGAAGAACTCGAAAACCATCTGTTCCTGGCCAGGATAACGCTGCGCTTCCTGCTGCATGGCACCCAGAAGCTCCTCGCGAGAAACCTGGATTTCCTGCTTGCGGCCGATTTCGGCAAGCAGCAGTCCAAGCTTCACACGACGCTCGGCAATGCGACGGTAGTCCGCACGCAGAGTGTCTTCGTCCTTACCTGCGTCTTCCTCGTCCATACGGCCGGCCTTGCGGTCTTCCTCAACGCGTGCCCAGATTTGGCTGAACTCGGCGTCGACCATGCTCGCAGGCGCTTCGAAAGCGGTCTTGTCGGACAGGACATCCAGAAGTTCGCGCTTGATGCGCAGACGCGTCAGCTGACGGTACTCGCCTTCAGCCTGCTCCGTGATGAGCTTACGAGCTTGTTCCAGGTTCTCAAGACCAACAGACTTTGCCAGCTCGTCGTCGATCGCAGGATCAACGGCCTTCTTCAGGGACTTTGCCTTGACCTCAAAGGTAACTTCCTTACCGGCCAGTTCAGCTGCCTGATAGTCAGCAGGGAACGTTACCGTAATGGTACGATCCTCGCCTGCCTTCAGGCCTTCCATCTGCTCAGCGAAACCCGGAATAAAGCCTTCGCCACCGATCTCGACATTGACATCGTCAGCCGTTCCACCGTCGAACGGTGTGCCATCGAGCTTACCAACGAAGTCCACGCAGATGACATCGCCATGCGCAGCCGCACGATCTTCTTCGATCGTCTCGAACTTGCGGCTGCGACGCGCCAGATCAGCGATCGCCTTGTCAACGGTCTCGTCGCTTACCTTGGCCGTCAGGCGGGTCAGCTTCAGACCAGACAGGTCAGGCACTTCGATTTCCGGAAGCACTTCCATCTCGACCTTGAACTCAAGATCAGCATCACCTTCGCCTGCGGAAACCAGATCCACCTTGGGCTGATTTGCCGGGCGCAGGTTCTGCTCCTGCATGAGCTTTGTGGTCTCGTCGTTCACGATCTGCTCAAGCAGTTCCGCATTTACGGACGCGCCATAGCGCTGCTTGACCAGAGATGCCGGAACCTTGCCTGGACGGAAACCGGGCAGCTTTACGTCGCGTGCAACTTCTGCAAGCCGTGCGTTGCGGCGGGTCTGCAGGTCAGCGGACGGGACGACGACGGTAAAGGCGCGCTTAAGGCCTTCGTTGAGCGTGGGCGTAACCTGCATGAGCCAGGCGATCCTCTCGGTCGGGTAGGTTGAATCTGTAGTCATGGAGCATGGCTGGTACGGGCGGAGGGACTTGAACCCCCACGGCTTGCGCCACCAGAACCTAAATCTGGCGTGTCTACCAATTCCACCACGCCCGCGCGCCCTGCCCCTGGGTCCGGAGAAAACCGGACCGTGGAAGCGGCGGCTTTAGCGCATGCCACGCCACTTAACAACAGGGGAGCTCATCCATTTATCGCTTTCACTGCCTCCTGCATCGCTGTCGCACGCTTTCGGGCCTCACCAAGGAAGAGGTCTAGGTCTTCCGCTATCGGCCATCCACCCGTGGCGCTTCCCGCACGAATTCCTGCTTCACCATGAAGCCAGACACCAGCGCAGGATGCCTCCCATGCCGCCATTCCCGATGCCATGAGAGCCGCAATCACGCCAGTCAACGTGTCGCCTGACCCCGCAGTCGCCAACGCCGAACTCGCATGATCATTAATGGCAATTCGCCCACCCGGCTCGGCCACCAAAGTATCTGAGCCTTTCATCACAACAATCGCGCCAATTTTGTCAGCAGCCCTGCGCGCACACTCAATGCGACTGCCCTCAATATCTCCAAACAGTTTCCTGAATTCGCCAATATGCGGCGTAATTACGGAAACACCCGCCAGACGTGCCAGATCTTTCGATCCCCACGCGAGGGCGCCCGCGTCCGCCAGGACCACTCTTCCTCCACTGATCAGATCGGAGAGCGCTTCCCCAGCCTCCCGCTCTGTAAGACCGGGACCACACACCCAGACTTTCCGACGCGGATCCTCAAGAAGCTCAGACAGCGGGGCATCATCAACAATCAATCCCGGATCGCCGAGTCGATATCCACCTGCCGCAGCACCTGCTGCAATCCGCACCAACCCTGCGCCAACACGCCTGGCAGCCCGCGCGGATAATCTGGCTGCCCCCGGCATCTCTGCCCCTCCACATAGGCTCACAACACCACGCTTATATTTGTGATCACCCACCTGCTGTACGGGAAGTCGCCACAGACCCGGCGCGTTATGCCACAGCGATGGACGGACAACCTGAAATGCTGTGTCGGGCATACCAATTTCCGCGCAGACAACCTCCCCACACAATTGCGCACCTGGCTGCATGACATGACCCGACTTACGGCGCACAAACGTCACCGTAAGGTCGCAACCCTTCACACGGCCAAGCAGTTCGCCAGAAGCGCCATCCACGCCACTGGGAATATCCACTGCAACGACGCTTTTCGCAGCGGCCAGTACCGCGCTCACCTGCGCCTGAACCGGACGCGCAAGCCCCGCACCAAAAATTGCATCCACGACCAGATCAGCACGCTGGATTTCTGCCTTGGTGAACGGAACCATCGGACCATGCCAATCTGATGCAGCAGCCTGCGCAGCACTCCCAACGCGTGGAGGGACGACGGCTGCCACACGAACAGCCCATCCCCAGGATGAAAGCAGCCGCGCGGCAACGTACCCGTCCCCGCCATTGTTTCCGGGGCCACAAGCCACGACAACACGACATGGCGAAAAACGCTTGCGGATTTCACGCGCTACGGCCCGCCCTGCATTGTGCATGAGTGCGCGCAGCGGGACCTTCCGGGCGGCAGCCTGATCCATTGCAGCGCAGTCATCAGGCGTCAGAAGCATCAGCTGATCAAGAGACACATTGATTTCCTTCAAACTGAGACACGATGCAAAAGCCCGGAAGCCAGATTCATTGCCCTCTGGTATAAGGTGGGCGCGGTCGGGTAAGTAGGCCAACGTTATTCCGAACACTCTGTGATCGGACGCTTTTCTTCCCTTCAGAACCATGACGAGGATCAATGACAGGATCGATCATCTGGAGCATCGTGCTCGCGATACATCTGCTCAGCATGGCCTACTGGGTCGGCGGCTCAATCTATTCGACACTGGTCGTACGCTCAACGCTGGGACTTCTGGATGCAGGACCTCGCCAGTCCGTTCAGCTTCAGGGTTACACGCGATTCTTCCGTGGTCTGTGGCAGGTTGTCCCCTTCTCCCTTCTCAGCGGATGGGCACTGGTGCTGCATGAAGGAGGTTTCGGCGCAGTCGCATGGCCTGTGAATCTGATGCAGGTTCTGGCAATTGTGATGGCGGCGCTCTTCGTCAGCACCGTGTATGGCCCGTTTCGGCGCGCACGCCGCGCACTGCGCCCTCAAGCGGGTCTTTTTGATACGCTGCGCCATCGCACGGCAATGATGGCGGGACTCGGCGTTCTCACCATTCTCGTGGCGGCAATGGCACGCGGACTGTAAGAAAGTGGGCGATACGGCGCTTTATGGGCCGTATCGCTTGCCTTTAGAGCCATTTGCCGATATCCGAACCTCAGTTGTTTTGCCTGGGAGCATTCCCGGCATTCTCTGGTCGCCAACAAGGCCGCACCATCAACGAAATTTTCGAGAGTCATTTGAGCGCGAAAACGACCTCCGGTCCTTCCAAGTCCCGCAGCACAGCATCCTCAAAACGTGGGCGCCCTCCTGCTTCTCGTTCCTCGACGAAGAAGACGCCTCAGACAGACATCGAAACTCCTGACGCGATTGACGCTGCTGCCATTCCTTCAGCCGTAAAACCTGCACCACGCAAACGCGCTGCACGTAAGACGGCATCCGAAGATGCACCCGCTCCACTTCTTGCAAAGAAGGCCCGCATGCCAAAAGCTGCTGCACCTGAAGAAGCTCCGGCAATCGCTGTAGAGCCCGCAGCAAAGGCACCTGTACGCCGCGGACGCAAACCAAAAGCAGCGTCCGAAGAAGCAGCACTTCCTGAAAACACTTCTGTCGCTGAAGCGCCAAAGCGCCCCCGGGGACGTCCACGTAAAAACCCTGAACCTGCCGCTATCGAAGTTATTGAAGTAGCTCCAGTTGCGGAAGATATCGAGAAGCCAACCGAGGTAGCTCCTGTCCGTCGTCGCGGTCGCCCAAAGAAGAGTGAAGCAGTTTCTGCCAAGGCCACTGCGCCCAAAGCTGAGAAAAAAACTGCAACGCGACGCGTCAAGAAAACGGCGCCCGACGCAGAACCTGTTGTGCCAGTTGATGATGCAGCAATTATAGCGGAAGTCGTGGCCGAGCCTGCACCTGTATCAATCGAAGCCGAAGCCCCAAAAAAGCGTCGCGGTCGGAAGCCAAAAACAGCTCAGACAACCGTAGAGCCAGTGGCAGAACCTGCTCCTGCTGTCATCGCTGTGCCTGCACCCGCTGTTGAAGCCAAGGCAGAATCTGCTGAAGAAGAGCTTCCCCTTTTCTCCGAACTCGGCTTGGCAGAGCCGATCATGCAGGCCATCCGGGACATGGGCTATGAGCGCCCCACCCCGATCCAGGGTAAGGCCATCCCTCAGGTTCTCGCAGGAAAAGACGTGCTGGGTGTCGCCCAGACAGGCACCGGGAAAACCGCATCTTTCACGCTCCCGCTGCTTGAAAAGCTGGCTGGTGGCCGTGCGCGTGCCCGTATGCCGCGTTCGCTCATTCTGGAGCCAACACGCGAGCTGGCACTTCAGGTCGCTGAAAATTTCAAGCTTTATTGCAAGAATCTGCGCCTGACCCATGCCCTCCTGATTGGTGGCGAGAGCATGGCGGACCAGCGCGAGGTTCTTAATCGTGGCGTTGACGTTCTTATCGCAACGCCGGGCCGTCTGATTGATCTTTTTGAACGCGGTGGATTGCTTCTCACGCAGACCAGCACTCTGGTTATCGACGAAGCAGATCGCATGCTGGATATGGGATTTATTCCTGATATCGAGCGAATCGTGAGTTTACTACCGCGTCAGCGCCAGACACTGTTCTTCTCGGCAACGATGGCACCAGAAATTCGCAGGCTTGCTGATGCTTTCCTGAGTGCCCCAGTAGAAATCACAGTGTCGCGGCAATCCTCAGTAGCCACAACCATTGAAGAAGCATTATTAATCGTCGAGCCAGACGAAAAAAGCCGGGCACTTCGGAAGCTCCTCCGTGCCGAAAACGTGCAAAACGCAATCGTATTCTGCAATCGCAAACGCGACGTTGATGCGCTTCATCACTCCTTGACCAGACACGGCTTTGCGGCGGCTCATCTTCATGGCGATCTCACACAATCCCTGCGCGTATCCACGCTGGAGCGCTTCAAAGCTGGTGAAGTGAAAATTCTGGTGTGCTCAGACGTTGCTGCACGCGGAATTGATGTCAGTGGTCTGTCGCACGTCTTCAATTTTGATCTGCCATTCAATGCTGAAGATTATGTACACCGCATCGGTCGTACCGGACGCGCAGGAAATGAAGGTCATGCTTTCAGTCTTGCAACCCCACGGGAAAAAAACCTTCTTGATGCAATCGAGAAGCTGACCGGCAAGAAGATCATGACCCCAACGATCGAGGGAATTCGTACGGTCGACTGGGCGTCTGAAGACGATCTGAAGGGGCACAGCAAAACGCCTCTGCCCCATCCCCGCCATGACAATGACGAGGAAAGCGAAGGAAAGAATCGGCGCAACAAACGACGTCGCGGTGGGCGTCGCAATGAAGAAGCTACAACACCGGTTCAGACAGCCGAAACACGCGTCGAACCTCCAGCAATTGCCGCTGCGCCGCTTTCCCCAAGCGAAGAGCCGCAGCGCAGGCATGAGAGGCGGCCTCGCCCCTCCGTTGAACTTGCCCCAGCGTTCGAAAACGATACCGCGAAGACTGGCTTTGGTGGCGATACGCCCGCTTTCATGCTGATTCCACGTCGGCGTCGTCTCGTTCAGGCGCCAGAAAACGATCTGACCCGCCCCGTACAACATGACGCCAAGCATTACGGTGAGCATTAATCCGGAGACCGGAGGCTTCCCGCTCCGGATTGAAGGCATCGGCTCCTCTGGAGACGGTATTGCACATCACGACGATCAAACCGTCTTTGTTCCGGGTGCACTACCGGGTGAAGATGTGCGTGTGCGGATGTCAGGCCGCGATGTGGAGCTGATTCACATTGAAAAGCCGTCACCGGACCGGGTGGCGCCCCCATGCAGCCTATTTGGAAAATGCGGCGGGTGTTCTTTGCAGCACCTGTCACTTCCAGCGGTTCTGGACTGGAAAACCAGCCGGGTCGTCCATGCCCTGAACGATGCCGGTTTCGAAGATCTACCTGATCCGCTTCATTTCCAGACTGTCCCTTACACACGACGTCGGATGGATTTCGCAGTTCAGCGCGTTCCAGGCGGTGTTGTTATTGGTTTGCATCAACGTAACGGAGATCCGGTGGACATGACAGAATGTCATGTCCTGCACCCCGATCTTTTTGCGTTACTGACCCCGCTTCGAGAGGTCCTGTCCAGCCTCGGGTCCCTGACAGGGCGCGGAAGTATGATTGTTAACCTTTTGGATAGCGGTCCGGATCTCACGTTTTCCACCCCCACACAGCTTACAAGTGTTGACCGTACAAAGCTTGCCGCTTTTGCCAAGGCACACGGAATTCCTCGTATTTCGTGGCAGGATCCGAAGAGTGGCGGCATTGAAACCGTTGCTCATTCTGCCGCTATTCGCCTGCGCATTGCGGATGCAGATACCGCCCCACCGCCTGCGGCATTTCTACAAGCAACCAAAGATGCCGAGCAGGCTATTTCCGCTGCGGTAGTTGGAGGCATTCCTCCTCTCAATCGCAAAGACATCATCGTTGAGCTTTTTGCGGGTTGCGGAACGCTGACATTCCCGCTGGCCGAAAAAGGGCGGGTTCTTGCGTATGAGGGAAACGAAACTGCAACAGCCACATTGAAAGCGGCCTCAGGAGGCCGTCGGGTGGATGCTTACGGCCGTGATCTGGGACGTCAGCCACTCTTACCGCAAGATCTTAAAACAGCGCGCGCAGTGGTACTTGATCCGCCATATATAGGCGCCGGCCCACAAATGGTGCCGTTGGTTCGCTCAGCAGTAAAAGACATCGTTTATGTGAGTTGCAATCCGGGTGCGCTGGTCAAAGACACACGTGCACTTAAGGCTACTGGCTATTCGGTGTTGAGCTGGACAGTTGTGGACCAGTTTCTCTGGTCCACAGAGGTTGAGGCTGTGGTTGTTTTCACGCGGGACGCGAAGCGCCTTAAACGTGAAAGCTCTCGCCGCAGCCGCATCGACCTTTCTCATTCGGATTAACAAACGTGAAACCGGACTCGAGGTCCTTAACCTCGTAGTCCATCACGGTACCCGTCAGAAAAAGCGTAGCCTTCCGATCAACAAGAAGCACTAAACCATGGTCTTCAACGCGATCGTCTCCCGCTTCAGGCTCAGTTACGAAGTTCATCTCGTACGATAAGCCTGAGCATCCCCGCTTACCCACACTGACCCTGAGCAGTTCGCCTTTATGCGCGCCTGCATACAGCGCACGCAGACGGACTGCTGCCCGATCAGATAACGTCATCAGCGAAGGAAGTGGGCGGCGCGTGAGTGTTTCAGACATGATTTCGCTCTTCCAGATCAGAACATGTTAAGCGCAAGACGCGCATCGTCGCTCATGCGGCTCATGTCCCAGGGCGGATCCCAGACGATATCCACTTTGACATTCGTCACTTTTGGAACTGTTTCGATGGCATTCTTGACCATCTCGGGAAGCTCCTGAGCACTTGGGCAGTTGGGGGCCGTCAGTGTCATTTCAACCGCTACGCGCCCGTCGTCATGCAGGTCGATCGCGTAGATCAGTCCGAGCTCGTAAATATTGACCGGGATTTCGGGGTCATAAACCGTCGCAATAGCAGCAAGAACAGCGTCCTGATCGGGAGCTGCGCTTTCTACTGCGAGGGCTTCCTCATCGGGTTGGATTTCTGTCATGGCATCCCTCATGTGAGCATCATCCGGGCGCGTTCAAGTCCGGATACCAGAGCATCGATTTCTTCGGTTGTGGTATAAACGCCAAAACTCGCACGCGCGGTGGCGTGTACTCCAAGTCTGTGCATCAAGGGCTCAGCGCAATGTTGACCCGCACGGATGGCGATTCCAAGTTGATCCAAAATTGTTGCAATATCATGGGGATGCGCGCCTTCCATGACGAAAGATACAACCCCGCCACGTACCGCAGGAGAACCGATAATACTGACACCATCAACCTGCGACAGGCGCTCCAGCCCATAGCTGGTCAGCGCATGCTCATGCCTTGAAATCGCATCATATCCAAGCTCTTCCACGAAACGTACAGCTGCGCCGAGACCAATCGTCTCAAGAATAGCAGGGGTACCAGCTTCAAATTTATGAGGCACATGTGCCCAGGTAGCACGCTCGAATGAGACATGTTCGATCATGTCTCCGCCTCCCAGAAACGGCGGCATTACATCGAGCAACTCCATGCGTCCCCAGAGAACGCCAATCCCTGTGGGACCATAAAGCTTATGACCCGTAAAAACGAAGAAATCTGCGCCAATAGCCTGTACGTCAATGCGCTGGTGAACGATCGACTGCGAGCCGTCCAGCAGGATACGCGCACCATTCGCATGAGCAATTTCGGTTAACTTTGTAGCAGGCGTAACTGTGCCGAGCACGTTGGACATGTGAGTGATCGCAACGAGCGCTACTTTGCCATCGGAGAGCAGTTCTTCGTACGCGGCAAGATCCAGATCCCCGTTATCGAGAATAGGTGCAACACGCAGCTCAATACCCGTGCGATCACGTAACATCAGCCATGGAACGATGTTCGCATGGTGTTCAAGCTCCGAGATCAGGACAGCCTGTCCAGCCTTCAGAAGCGATCCGAAACTATGCGCGACCAGATTGATCGCCTCAGTACTATTCCGTGTGAAAACGATTTCACGACGATCAGGTGCATTCAGAAGACGTGCGACATCAGTGCGCGCGCTTTCGTAAGCGTCCGTCGTACGCTCACTCATCCAGTGCAGACCGCGGTGAATATTTGCATACTGGTGGTATGCGGCATCCTGCATTGCCTCCACCACGCAATCAGGCTTCTGTGCAGATGCAGCGCTGTCCAGAAATACGAGCGGACGCCCATGCACCCGTTCGGACAGAATTGGAAAACGTGAACGCACAGTCTCGATCATGAAAAGAGGCCCCTCAGAAGCAGTTCACGCAACGCTTCGTCTGCCACTAATTCCAGAGCATCCGTCAGAAACGCCGTCACGAGAATGTCGCGCGCCTCAGCTTCCGGGACACCGCGTGACCGCAGATAGAACAGGTGCTCATCATCTAGGGCACCGACAGTCGCACCATGGCTGCACTTTACGTCATCTGCATAGATTTCGAGTTCAGGCTTGCTGTTGATCTGCGCCTTCTCAGAAAGCAGGAGTGCCTGATTCATCTGGTAGCCATCTGTCTTCTGGGCAACCCGATCAACAAGGATCTTGCCTTGGAAAACACCCTGAGCCGTATCGCTCAGTACAGTCTTTACTGTCTGTCTCGAATTGCAGTCTGGAGCGGCATGGTGAATCATGGATGTGAGGTCGTTAAGGCGCGTACCATTGACGACCTGAACACCATTCACATGCACCAACGCATGCGGAGCCGCGAGCGTGGTTACAACTTCGTGCCGAGCAACGGCTCCACCGCTATTCAGTGTGAAGCTGTCATATTCGGCATTCCCCTGAACTTCGACATTGATGATCGCAAGATGCGCTGCATTTTCCGCTTCGCTTTGATGCTTCACGTGACGCAACCGAGCACCTTCAGCGAGGATAATGTCAAAACGCGGATTTGAAAGATACTCGCCCTCACCCACATTCGCATCGAAAAGCGTGAGGCTTGCACCTTCTTCCAGCACAATACGGTGCCGAAGATGCGTCGAAATTGCTGAGCCTTGATGAAGTGTTGCGAGTGTCAGGAGCCCTGCATCAACATTTTTGGGAACGCGAATGGACAAACCATCACGACCCAGCGCACCGTTCAGGACAGCAGAAAAACGATCTTCAAGCGGGTCAACGGCCTCTGCATCTGTTCTCAGCACATTTTCCGAAAGGCTGGATAGCGACGTAACTTCGCGTCCATTTCCAAAAATAAACAGATGACCATTCGCCGGGTACGCAATTTTGTCGAGCAGGTTTTTGGCAGAAGCGGCATCCAGTGGCGCAGCTTCCTTCCAGACAATCTCTGTAATGCTGCGAAGCGGCGTATACCGCCAGGCTTCCACGCGGCGCGTAGGAATTCCGGTACCGGCCAGCACAGTGCTGCGAGCTGCTGCGCGCTCCACAAACGCATCAAGAGCTGCGGATGTCTGGCCTGCTACAGACTGTCCACTCACGCTGCGGCCTCAAGGAACTGGGTGTAACCCTGCTTCTCAAGGATTTTAGCTACCTCCGGGCCGCCACTATGAATGATGCGCCCCTTGGCCATCACATGTACGCGGTCGGGCACGATGTAATCGAGCAGGCGTTGATGATGGGTAATCACCAGCGCGGAGAAATCCGGACTACGCAGCGAGTTCACACCCTCTGCCACAATTCTCAGAGCATCAATGTCGAGCCCGCTGTCCGTCTCATCCAGGATTGCCAGAGAAGGCTGCAACAGGCGCATCTGCAGCACCTCGTTGCGCTTTTTCTCACCACCGGAGAAGCCAACATTGACCGCGCGCTTCAGCATCTCATCCGACATTGACAGATGCTTTGTTTCTGCGCGCACCGTCTTGAGGAACGAAATCGCATCCAGTTCGTCTTCGCCCCGCGCGCGCCGAACTGCATTCACAGCTGTTCGAAGAAAGTTCGCGTTGTTAACACCAGGAAGCTCCACCGGAGACTGAAAGGCCAGAAAAACACCCAGCGCAGCCCGCTCCTCAGGATCAAGAGCCAGCAGATCCTGCCCCTTGAACGTCGCAGAGCCACCAGTCACTTCATAATCTTCCCGCCCGGACAGGACGTATGAAAGCGTAGATTTGCCAGAGCCATTAGGCCCCATAATGGCGTGTACTTCGCCACGGGGAATGTCGAGATCGATACCTTTGAGAATATCTTTCGGGGTACCGTCGGCATCAATACGGGCCTGAAGGCCACAAATATTCAAAAAATCGCTCATTGCTTAACCCACACTTCCTTCGAGGTTGATCTGCAGAAGTTTCTGTGCCTCGACCGCAAATTCCATTGGCAGCTCTTTGAGCACTTCGCGGCAGAATCCATTAACAATCAGACCAACGGCATCTTCCTGCGACAGACCACGAGAGCGGCAGTAGAAGAGCTGATCTTCGGAAATTTTCGACGTCGTCGCTTCGTGTTCGACCCGCGCGGTCATATTGCGACTCTCAATATAAGGCACGGTATGCGCCCCACACTGATCGCCAATCAGCAGACTGTCGCACTGCGTAAAATTGCGTGCGTTCCGCGCTTTTGGCTGCATCCGGACAAGACCGCGATAGGTACTGTCAGAGTGACCAGCCGAAATCGTCTTGGCGATGATCGTCGAACGCGTATTCGGTGCAAGATGAATCATCTTGGTGCCCGTATCCGCCTGCTGGTGATTATTGGTCACCGCTACCGAATAAAATTCGCCGACAGAACCTTCACCCGCCAACACACAGGAAGGATACTTCCATGTGATGGCCGAACCTGTCTCGACCTGCGTCCACGAAATTTTGGAACGCGCACCACGGCAAATCCCACGCTTGGTGACAAAATTGTAAATGCCACCCCGCCCCTCATCATCGCCGGGATACCAGTTTTGAACCGTCGAATACTTGATCGACGCGTCGTCCATGGCAATCAGTTCAACAACCGCAGCGTGGAGCTGGTTTTCATCACGCTGTGGTGCGGTGCATCCTTCCAGATACGATACGCTGGCACGCTCTTCGACAATAATCAGTGTTCGCTCGAACTGACCAGTATTGCGCGCATTGATGCGGAAGTACGTCGACAGTTCCATCGGGCAACGGACACCCTTTGGAACATATACGAATGAGCCGTCCGTAAAGACTGCCGAGTTCAAGGCTGCAAAGAAATTATCAGCAACAGGCACCACAGAGCCAAGATACTGCTTTACCAGATCAGGATGCTCACGGATCGCATCGGAAATCGGACAAAAGATTACCCCAGCTTCCTCAAGCGTCTTTCGAAACGTCGTGGCTACGGAAACACTGTCAAACACCGCATCAACCGCGACCGGCAGTCGCTCGCCTTCTGCAGGCTCAACACCAGCAAGAAGAGCCTGCTCATGCAGAGGAATGCCCAGCTTGGCATAGGTCCGCAGAAGCTCGGGGTCGACTTCATCCAAGCTTTTAGGCCCAGGCTTCTTCTTCGGCTGCGCAAAGTAATGGGCATCCTGATAATCGATCGGCGGATGCTTTAACTTAGCCCAATCCGGTTCTTTCATCTCCAGCCAGGAGCGAAACGCCTTCAGGCGCCACTCAAGCATCCAGGCCGGCTCGCGCTTACGCTCCGAGATCAGGCGTACGGTATCCTCGTTTAACCCCTTGGGAGCGATATCCATTTCGATATCGGTCTCGAAGCCCCACTCGTAGCTGGACTTCGCGAGTTTTTCGACCGCCTCGCGGGTTTCCGTCACGGCTGGCATGATCTGTTTCCTTAATTAACCGTATCAACCACGGCAGGGACTTCGGATCGGACCGAAAGCTCAGCTTCCACCTTGCGTGAACCATCGACTGTGTGCCGGCTCATGTCAGCCAGGGTAATCCCGTTCAACGTTGCCAAGACGGCGTCATTCACCATGTCCCACTGCCCAGACAGCCCGCAAAGCGAACTGTGCTCACAGCCCCTTCCATCACAGCAGGCGGTAATCGCAATCGGCCCATCAACAACGGAAATGACCTTTGCAACGGTGATTTCGTCGAGACCAAAAGAAAGACGATAACCGCCCCTCGCACCGCGATGGGAAATCACCAGGCCTCCCGCTGCGAGAGCCTTCAAAAGTTTGGCAACAGTAGGTTCCGGAACGCCGGTTTCTCCGGCGAGCGCTGCGGCTGTCGCGAGCCCTTCATGCTGCCCAAGCTGGACAAGAAGAACAGTCGCGTAGTCGGCCAGTTTCGACAGCCTCAACATAACTCGGACACCTAAAGGTTATTTCAGTCCAATTTAAGACCTCACAGGTCCTTATTGATCTTCAGATGGCCCATGCCACTCCCAAGGTCAAGTTCTTTTCTCGACCACAGACAGGGCAATGTCCGCGAAGACAGGATCTCCTACACCCCGAAAAACAGTAGAGAAACCCCGTCCAGCCCCATACCGGCCAAAAAACCAACAACTGTACCATTGACCCGTATGTACGCGAGATCTCGACCAACACCGCTTTCAAGACGTGCAGACAAAGAATCACCATCCCATCCTGCCATCACGGAAGCAATAAACCCTGACATCTTCTCACGCAGACTTGGCAGAACTTTCAGGACAGCCTTTTCTGCCGCCTTGTTTATTTTATCGCGCAACGCATCGTTTTCGTTCATACTTTCAGCAAGGTGCAGGATTGCGGCATCCAGAACAGAAGCGCTCCAACCTTCCTCCTGCATGCAATCTTCTTCCACCATCTTCCGCAAACGCTCCCAAAGCTCTCCACTCCAGGCCTTCAAACTTCCGTGTGTCAGCACAGAGGATATAGCAGCGGTCAGCTCTGCCCGGCGTTCAGGCTCATCTTCAATGCGATCAATTTCAGTACGTACCCAGCTTGTGAAGCCATGCCGAAGATCCGAATCCATGGGGTCCACACGTTCGAGCTCAGCATTAAGAGCGTTCAGAACACGGCTCGATACGGAGCCTCCGATAGCCCAACCTAGAAAACGCCCACCCTGTTCGCGAACCCGATCTTCGACGAAGCCACGCAAATCACCCTCTTTCGCAGTGAGTGTCTGTTTGATGCGGGCGAGCAGAAAAGAGAGCACCTCCTGATGCATCTCGCTATCAACCATCGCACGCATGGCACGCGCCACAAGTGGAGTAATGTCTTCACCATTGAGTAGGACCGGCAGAGCCTTGGAAAGCGCACTGGCTGCACGTCCATCCTCGAGACGATCAAACATACTCGGGATCGCCGCCCGCATCGTGTTGACGAGTGTCCTACGCGTGGCTGGTTCCGCGAGAATCTTTGCGATCTGTCGTGGAAGATCTATTTTTGAAAGCGCCCGGCTGACATCGTCATTGGTGAAGAACTGCCCGGACACGAACCGCCCCAGCGCCTCACCTAATCTGACTTTCTGCTTCGGGAGAATCGCAGTGTGCGGTATCGGCAGCCCCATCGGGTGGCGAAACAGCGCAGTGACGGCAAACCAGTCCGCGAGGCCGCCGACAACGCCAGCACGCGAACCTGCACGCAGCAATTCAAGCGCAAGGCTGCCAGGCAGCATATTCAGCGCTGTCATGTAGGTTGTGCCAACTGCCAGCACACCCATCCCGATCAGCAGACCTCCGGCCAGCGTCTGCGGCGAACCAGCTTTCCGTTGGACAGAAGAAATATTCATATCCGTTTGCATAAGGCTGCCGTTACCATCTTTCGCAGCACATGTCGCGCACGCACTGTTGCGCTCGGAGGCAGACCGTGGAACATTTTTGGCCCTTTGCCTTTTCCGCAGAAGCGAGACTTTATCTGATGCCTGACTGCGCCTCCAAGCTCGACGTGTCTTCCTCCGAAAAAATTGGAGCGATGACGAAACACCTTATTAGCGAGCGTGGCGGCCTCTCTGATCTGATTATTTCCCTTGGTGAAGATTACACTCACTCCAGTGATGGCATGAGTGCACTCGAAGATATCGTCCGCAACCTGCGCGATGAAAATTTCTGTGATCGCGCGGCCCATCTCCGAACTTATGTCGGTCTTGACCAGTCGGTCCCAGCTGAACGCCTCAAGGACGTGGCCGCAAGTCTCGTGGCTCAGGCATCATCCTCTGAGAGCCTGTCAATTCCCGCCATTGCTGCAGTTTTTACAGCACATCCAACTTTTGCCCTGGCCGATGAGGTTTACAGCCTGCTTGCAGCAAAAGCAGAAAACCCGGAACTCCCTGTTCCGCTTATGACGTCCCACCGCCGCGCAAGCCCTCCTACCCTCAACCATGAGCAATCACTGGCCCTCGCTGCTATCCTGCGCGGGCGAGACGCTCTCGATACGCTCAACAGTGCTCTGATCCGTGAAATGACCACCCGTTGGCCGAACTCGGAACAGGTCGACCCGGCCCCGGTCGTGCTGGCAAGCTGGGTCGGTTTCGATACAGACGGACGCAATGACATTGGTTGGTGGGACACCATCCGCATCCGCCTCGAACTGAAACTGGTGCAGCTCGAACGACTGAGAAATGGTTTAGCTGGCCTGAAACTCGAAGCATCGTCACTCGCCCAACGGGTGGAAATGGCGATTGCTGCGGTTAAACGGCAGCACGAGGCCTGTCCTTCCGGTAAGACAGCCGACCCAGAGGCTATCCGGACGTTCGCTCACGAGTTGATCGACCTGAGGGAAAATGCCCTGCTTGATGCAGAGGAACTCCGCCCACTGTTCGAAAGCGTCATCAGAAACCTTGATGGCGAAAAGGTGCATACCCTTCGCACCATACGCGCCGGCTTTATGGGACATGGGCTGGGTATTGCTCATATTCACACACGCCTGAACGCTGCACAGATCTACAACGTCGCCCGGACACGCCTTGGCCTGACCGACGACCCTGCACTCCCTTCCCGTCGACGCGTGCTTCTCGCTAAGATCGACGAGGCCATGGACAGTCTGCAGCCTCTGACCGTTGATTTTGGCGCTTTGCTAATTGAATCAGGCTCCGCTGCACGTCTGATGATGACTATGGCGCAGATTCTCAAACACGTTGATTCTGGCAAACCCATCCGCTTCCTGATCGCCGAGACGGAAAGTGGCTACACCCTCCTTGCAACTCTTTGGCTGGCCCGGCTTTTCGGAATCAAAGACCACCAGATCGAAATTTCTCCTCTTTTCGAAACGGAAAGCGCGCTTGGCAACGGAGAGACCATCCTTGAGGAAGCTTTTCGCTCACCTCACTGGCGCAACTACCTGCGCGCGAATGGTCGTCTTTCCCTGCAGTTCGGATACTCCGACTCAGGCCGATATGTAGGTCAGCTCGCCGCCACCAACCTTGTCGAACGCCTGAGAATGAGAACTCTGGCACTTCTCAGGGAACATGGGCTGGAAGACGTCTCGCTAACCTTATTCGATACTCATGGTGAAAGTATCGGGCGCGGCGCACACCCCTTCAGCCTGCGTGAACGTCTGGAATATTTTTCACCCGTCCGAACCCGCCTGGCCATTCAGGAAGCGGGCATCGGATGTCGTGTAGAGACGGCTTTTCAGGGGGGGGACGGCTATACACTGTTCGGCACCAGCGCACTTGCAGGTTCGACCATCGCAACGCTCGCCGAGCATGTCGCACATGTTCCCACATCCGTTCATGACCCGATTTACGATCGCCCTGATTTCGCAGCCGATTTCTTCTCGACGATCGCGCTCGATATGGGGGCACTGGTAAACGACCCCGGCTATGCGGCCCTGCTCAGCGCCTTCGGCCCTTCCCTTATCGACAAAACCGGATCACGCCCCTCTGCGCGCCAGTCTGACGCCGCAACAGTGACGCGCATCACACATCCGAGCCAGTTGCGCGCTATCCCTAATAACGCGATCCTCCAGCAGTTGGGCTGGTGGGCTGATGTTCTGCATGGCCTCGGAAACGCCGCACAGCGCCACCCTGAAACCTTTGAACACTTCGTCAGCGATTCCCCCCGCTTTCGTCAGGCAATGGATTTTGCACGGCAGGCACTGGCCCATTCTGACCTGGACGTGCTGCGGGCAACAGTGCGGCAGCTTGACCCTGGAACGTGGCTGGATCGCGCATCACTTGCAAAAGATGATGATAGTCGCGCAAGCCACCTGACGATTTCACGTGGCCTTGAGGCTCTAGATTTCTGGGTCAGCGCACCCGCAATGTTCCGCCGCATACAGACAGACCACATAGCGCTTCGTGCAGCGTGGCCGGACGCCCCGCATATGAACCCGCATGAAAAACTGCTTCATGCGATCCGCTTTGCACTCATGGATCGCCTGTGGGTCCTCTCGACCCATATTCCGTATTTCGGACCACGAGCCAGCCTGACACGCGAAGCAATCACAACTTTGGTGCTCTGCCTGGACGTCCCTCGTGCATTGCATTTGCTGGATGATCTCTTTCCTGCATTAGCGCCCAGCATCTCAAATCTGGATTTTGGTGAACCAGGCGGTGCTGCTGAAGAGCAGGGCTTCTCGAGAGAACACGAGGAAATTTTCACGCCGCTCAATCGCTGCTTCAATCTACTGCGTGAAGTTGGTGTTGCCATCATGCATGCCAACCGCGCCTTCGGTTAAGTCAAAACGGCTCCGCAATGCTTGTCGCTTGTGGAGCCTGTGATTACACAGGGTTCCATCGCAAAAGTTGGAGATTCCTGTCATGTTTCGTAAGGCCCTTCTGCTGGGTGCGACCATCTTCGTCACACCCGTTCTCGCCGCGGCGACACCCGCAGTATCTCCAGTTCCAAACGCCGACAGCGTTACAACAGGCAGCGTCACCATAGGCGGCACAGCCATCCCCTATCGCGCTGTTGCCGGCACCATTCTCGTTCACGGTTCGAACTACAATGATTCCGCAGAAGTCATTTCTTCACGCGGGACGAAAGTCGATACAAGCAAAGACGAAGCCGCCAAAAATCCGCCGGTCGCGTCTATGTTCTATACCGCTTATTTCAAGCAGGGTGTGCCGTCCAACAAGCGTCCGATCACCTTCATCTATAATGGCGGTCCCGGCTCTGCATCGGTCTGGCTGCACATGGGATCATTCGGCCCCGTTCGGGTCAACACTCCAGGTGACCAACATCTTGCAGCAGCTCCTTATCCGCTGATCAACAACCCGCAATCCCTGATGGACGTTTCAGACGTCGTTTTCATTGATGCGCCAGGAACGGGTTTTTCACGGATTGCAGGAAAAGACGCAGGTAAGGAATTCCTGGGCGTTGATGGCGATGCCGAAGCCTTCACGCATTTTATTGCCCAGTTCCTTGCGAAATATCATCGCTATAATTCACCAAAATATCTTTTCGGTGAAAGCTACGGAACAATGCGTTCTGCCGTCGTCATCAATAACCTCGAACAGGACGAGAGCATCGACTTTAACGGTGTCATTCTGCTGTCCCAGATCCTAAACTACGACAACAGCGACGACGGCCCGCAATTTAATGCCGGCATGGACGCTCCTTATATTCTGGCTCTGCCCACTTATGCTGCAACGGCTTGGTATCACCATTGCCTGCCGCAGCAGCACCCGGATCTGAAGGCCTTCCTCAAGGAAGTCGAGCAGTTCGCGAGCACCGACTATACATTGGCGCTACAGCAGGGCGCTGACCTTCCAGAGGCAAAAAAGCAGGAAATCGCCAATCGGCTACATGACTACACAGGTCTGCCTGTCGACTACATCCTGCGTGCAGATCTGCGCGTGAATGGTGGCGAATTCGACCAGCAGCTTCAGGCAAAAACCGGAAATGCAACTGGCCGTCTGGACACACGCTTCTCCAGCCCGACCATCGACCCGATGAGCCAGGAAGTGGATTACGATCCGCAGTCCACTGCCATCAGCTCTGCTTATGTTTCCACATTTAATGAATATGTGCGGAGCACGCTCAAATACGGCACGGATGAAAATTATCGCCTGTCCAACCCACAGGGCCACTGGGACTCACATCACCGCCAGCCAGGTGGTGGCTACCAGCCTAAGGGCGTCCCCAATGTCATGACCGACCTTGCGATGGCGATCAAAACCAATCCAAACCTGCACGTCATGCTCAATGCAGGATATTTTGACCTGGCAACCCCGTATTACGAGGGCATCTACGAAATGAAGCACCTGCCGATACCGGCGAACCTTCAGAAAAATATCGAGTATGCCCAATACCAGTCCGGACACATGGTCTACGTGGACCCGAACACCCTGCAGCAGCTTCATGACAATGTAGCCGCCTTTATCCGCAAGACGGATAATCTTCACTAATTCTAGTCATACTGCATCGGGCTTCAGCCCGAACAGGACATAGCGAGGCAGTCGGGTGTTTTACCTGACTGCCTTTTTATATTCCAGAAAAACATCACCTTAATCACAGGCATGCCCCCATGACGCAAAAGAAAACCCCGCCAGATTGCTCCGACGGGGTTTTTCAATTCCAGCGTTACTGAAAAAATCAGGAAGACTTTGCCATGATTTCTTCGGCCACGTTACGCGGAACCGGATCGTAGTGATGGAACTGCATGGTGAAGGACGCACGACCCTTCGTTGCAGAACGCAGATGCGAGATGTAGCCGAACATTTCCTTCAGCGGCACCTGTGCACGGATCATCACGGTCGAACCAGAGGTTTCCTGGTTCTGAATGATGCCACGACGACGGTTAAGGTCGCCCACCACGTCACCCACGTGATCGTTCGGTGTGGTTATTTCCACATCCATGATTGGCTCAAGAATGACGGGACCGGCATTCTTCATGCCTTCACGGAAAGCAGCCTTGGCGGCGATTTCGAAGGCCAGAGCCGACGAGTCAACGTCATGGTACTTACCGTCAAGCAGCGTGAACTTGAAATCGACGGTCGGGAAGCCTGCCAGAACACCCGTGGTGGACTGAGCGCGGATACCCTTTTCAACTGCCGGGATGTATTCCTTCGGAATAGCACCACCAACAACCTTGTTCTCAAAAGTGATCTCGTCCTTCTTATCGGAAGGTGCGAACTCAATCTTCACTTCAGCGTACTGACCCGAACCACCCGACTGCTTCTTGTGGGTGTAGGTCTCTACGTGCGGCTTGGTGATCGTCTCACGATAGGCGACCTGAGGTGCACCAATGTTTGCATCAACGCCGTATTCACGACGCAGACGGTCGACAATGATGTCCAGATGAAGCTCGCCCATACCGGAAAGAATGGTCTGGCCGGTTTCCTGGTCGGTCTTCAGCTTCAGAGAAGGATCTTCCGCTGTCAGCTTCTGAAGAGCCAGCGTCATCTTCTCTACGCCGTCCTTGGTCTTCGGCTCGACAGAAATATCGATGACCGGAACCGGGAACTGCATACGCTCCAGAACCACCGGATCAGCAGCGTCAGCAAGCGTATCACCCGTTACGGTGTCTTTGAGGCCCACGAACGCAGCAATGTCACCAGCGCCAACAGACTTCACTTCCTGACGCTTGTCAGCATGCATCTGGAACATGCGGCCAACGCGCTCCTTGTGACCCTTGGTCGTATTAAGGACCGTGTCACCGGAGTTCAGAACGCCACGATAAACGCGGACGAACGTCAGTGTGCCGTACTTGTCGGAAATGATCTTGAACGCAAGACCAGCAAACTTTCCATCCGGATCGACAGGAACGATCGGCAGGAAGTTTTCGTCAACTTCTTCGTCTTCCGGCGGCGCAATGCGAATGCCTTCAACTTCATCAGGAGCTGGCAGGTAATCGATCACAGCGTCGAGCAGTGGCTGAACGCCCTTGTTCTTGAACGCCGTACCACACATGACGGGGCGGAACTCACCGGAGATTGCACCCTTCTTGATGCACTTCTTCAGTGTTGCAACGTCCACATCACCCTTTTCGAAATACTCTTCCATGGCATCGTTATCCATGGCGAGAGCAGTGTCGAGAAGAACCTGGCGAGCTTCGTCCGCCTTGTCCTTGAGGTCTGCAGGGATCTCTTCGTAGTGGAACTTGGCGCCGAGTTCGCCGCCTTCCCATACGATCGCGCGCATCTCGACAAGATCAACAACACCAACGAAATTTTCTTCGGCGCCGATCGGAAGCTGCAGCGGAACAGCAACGATGTCCAGCTTTTCCTTTAGCGTGTCGAATGCACGGTAGAAATCAGCGCCGGTACGGTCGAGCTTGTTGATGAAGATGATACGCGGAACGCTGTAACGATCAGCAAGACGCCAGTTTGTCTCGGACTGTGGCTGCACACCAGCCACACCTTCGATCACAAAGATGGCGCCATCGAGCACGCGGAGCGAACGGTTGACTTCAATGTTGAAGTCAATGTGGCCCGGAGTGTCGATGATGTTAATGCGGTTGTCGTTCCACACGCATGTCACAGCAGCAGACGTGATGGTAATTCCGCGCTCACGCTCCTGAGCCATGTAATCGGTCGTGGTGTTACCGTCATGGACTTCGCCGATGCGATGCGACATGCCTGTGTAATACAGGATACGCTCGGTCGTCGTGGTCTTACCAGCATCGATGTGCGCGGTAATACCGATGTTACGGATTTTCGAAAGGGCCGACTTGGCCTCCTCGACGACGTTTTCGGTCACGGATTCGGACACGGAAAAACCTCCAAAATACAATGAAAGGTGCTTCAGCCTGGACTGAAACACCTCTGCTGCGGCCCTGCGGGGCCGAACCTGATTTGTCCCAGTGGCGGCTGAATGACCCAGACCGCCATGGTTTTCAAGAGCAATTTTCCCCGAACGACTATTCAGGGAAAAATAATCAGGCCGGCTGTGTAGCCTTACGCTCCTGAGCGCGCAGGATGCGGCGCTTGATGACCTGTGCTTCAACCGGCAGCTTGCGGTTCGGCGTACCGAGCAGGAAGGAATCCAGCCCACCGTTGTGCTCAACCGTACGAATACCGTTGGTGGTCATGCGCATGCGCACAGAAGCACCGAGGATATCGGAGAGCAGTGTGATATCCTGCAGGTTGGGGAGAAAACGACGGCGGGACTTGTTATTGGCGTGGCTGACGTTATTGCCCGTCAGCACGCCCTTGCCCGTGACCTGGCAACGGCGAGACATGTGATACTTCCTCGATGCTGAATGACGCTGGACAGCGAGGCCCGGCGCGTTCCGTAAATCAGGCGCGGCTTATGACTTACGATCTGACCTGCGTCAAGCCTGAATGACACTTTCACCAGCCTGAACGCTCCACATCCGCGCATAAACCCCATCATTTTGCAGCAGATCCACGTGCGTCCCACGTTCTACGATACGCCCCTCTTCCAGAACGACAATTTGATCCGCGTTCTGAACTGTCGAAAGGCGATGCGCCACCGTGAAGGTCGTACGCGCCCGTGAGAGAGCGTCCAATTCATTTTGGATCGCAGCCTCAGTCCGGGTGTCCAGGGCGCTTGTAGCCTCATCCAGCAGCAAGATACGCGGATCTTTCAGGATAACGCGCGCGATCGCCACACGCTGCTTCTCTCCGCCCGAAAGCTTCAACCCCCGCTCTCCCACAATGGTCTCATATCCTTCGGGCAGGCTCTCAATGAATGTGTCAATCTGTGCACTCGCAGCCGCAGCTTTCATGGCAGCTTCGGAAGCAGTCAGATCTCCGTAAGAAATGTTGCGCCCGATGCTGTCATTAAAAAGTGTCGTATCCTGAGGAACAACGCCGATGACCTCACGAAGATCATGAAGAGTAATATCCCGAAGATCATGTCCGTCGATCAGGATTTCTCCGGAAGTGGGGTCATATGCACGGGTCAACAAGCGCCCGAGCGTGGACTTTCCTGAGCCGGTAGGCCCCACGATTGCCACGGAAGTCCCTGCGGGGACATTCAGGCTGATATCATGCAGGATCTGCCGCTTCGGCGAATACCCGAACGCAACATTCTTCAGCACCACCTGCGCTGCACCGCCCGATGACAGGCGCGTTGCAAGACGGACAGGCTCTGCGGCTTCCTGAACTTCTGACTGACGCCCAAGAAGTTCGAGGTAATGTTCCAGATCCACACGTGCATTCCGCCAGCCGGCACTGACATAATTCAGAGAACCAACTGAAGAATACAGACTGCGGAGATAAGTCCCGATCAACACAAACTGGGCAACACCGATCTTCCCCAAGACGATATCATGTGCAGCCAGCGCAAGCAGCGTCGTAGTGGTCAGGGCAATCAGAACATTTCGCGAGATCTGTGAAAATCCGATCAACCTCTGAAGCCGGAGTTCAGAGCGCATCAACGCAGACCGAGCCACATCATATAAAGCAATCTCGTGACGCTCATTTCCGAAGCTGCGCACCGTCTCGAAGTTCAGAATACTGTCCACAAGCTGATGCTGAGCCTGACTGCTCGCAACGTTGCGCTCCCGTCGCGCCTGCATCCTCAAACGCGTAAAAATAAATGATACGCTCCCATATATTCCGATGGTGAAGATAAGCAGAGCCACGTACCGCCAGTTGAAGATGCGCAGAATGACAATCAGCGTCAGACCAAGCTCAATGACATTGGGAAGGACATTAAACAGAACAAGGCTCAGCAATGTACCAACGGCGTCCGATCCACGATCAAGGGTTCTGGTTACCGCACCAGTCTGCCGATCAAGATGAAAGCGGCTACTCATGGCATGCAGGTGCTTCAGACCAAGAAGAGCCACCCGCCTTTGCAGATCGGCGCTGGCTGGAGCGATCAGCATGTCTCGCAAGGGCGACGAAATTCCGGACACAATACGAATGATCGCATATTGAGCGATCAACCATACAGGCACACTCATGAGGGCCTGCTTTTCAGACAGCACACCGACCATCCGGCTGAAGAGCCACGGCGTGGCAACAGTGGCCCCACTTTCAAGCAGAAGAAGAACCAGTGTCACGACGATGCGCAAGGCCAGAGGGGTAATCTGGGGCGGTCGAATTTGCCGCCAGAGGTCCAGAAGCGAAATCCGGACCGGAGACGACGAATCGGAAGTTTTCAGCATTCCCGGACTATGGAGAGCCGAAAGCACACTTTGCAATCATGAGACCACATGTCAGAGTTTCGTCTGTGTCTGACAATATCCTTTCCCCACAAGCCCTTCCGTTCCTGCGCCACATAGAGCGCTGCAATCAGGCTCGCCTTCCTGGTGAGCGCACACCCCTTTTTTATCGGGGCCGACAGATTGGCTGGATTGCACCAGAAATTGCCCCCGCCCTAAAGTTAAAAGGCCTCCGCAGCGGCACTTCATTCATGCTCCAGGATGCCAGCATCCTCGAATCTCTGGGGCACGAACTTGCGTTGCTGGGGCTATACGCATCCCACAATGAACTCTTTGATGTCCGTGACGACGAAGACAACGTCATTGGACAGATCGATAGAGGAGCCATTCCCCTCTTTGGTCTACCAGCAGAGGGCATTCACCTGAATGGGCTGGTCAATACGCCAGATGGCCTCAAAATCTGGATAGCACGCCGCAGTGCATCAAAACGTCTGGACCCATGCAAACTGGACCATATTGTCGCCGGAGGAATGAGCGCTGGCCTCACCGCCACAGAAACGCTCATTAAAGAAGCACACGAAGAAGCAGGCATTCCTGAAGCAATCGCACAGAAGGCCGTACCCGTAGCCCGCATCCAGTATGCTCTGGAACGTGCCGAGGGCTTGAGGCGCGACATTCTGCACTGCTTCGATCTTTATCTGCCGAATAATTTCGTGCCCGTTGCGGAGGATGGTGAAGTCGAGAGTTTTCATCTGGAAAGCCTGAGCGACATCTTCTGCCGCGTGCGTGACACCAACGACTTCAAGTTCAACGTCAATCTGGTCCTGATTGACCTCTTCATCCGTCAGAATTTCTTCTCAGTTACGGATTCCATCATTCTTGCGAAGGCGCTACGAGGCCACCGTTCATGAATATCCCACACCGCACTGCCATGGTCATACCCTTCTTCCTGCTGGGCGGCTGCGTAGTGCCCGTCAGCGTAACTCCGAACCTTTGCAGAGCCATGCAAGCCACAGACATGCTTCAGGTGCATTTAATGTTCGGAACCAGTTTCCACGGTGGCAACCTGATAGCCGCGTCAGACTGGAACGATTTCGTAGCGAAGGAAATAACACCACGTTTCCCGGCCGGATTTACCGTTCTCGACAGCAACGGCCAATGGCTCGACACCGTCCGCCATACTGTCACCAGAGAGCCCTCGCGGATCGTCTGGATTTCCACCCCAGACAGACGCAACCTTCAGCATGACCTGAATGCTATCCGCGACGCCTACAAAACCCGCTTCGATCAGCAGGCTGTTGGCCTGACCATACAAAACGGATGTGCATCTTTCTGATAGGCAAATCCGTTCATAACAGCTGACAATACGCAATTCATTTGATGTCTGATACGGTGTTCCAGACATTCAGTCACCCACGTGGCCAAGGATCCCCATGACCGAACTCGCTCCACCTTCACCCCCTGACGTGATCCCGGTAGAGTCCTCTGCGGCTCCAGGTACGATCCAGAGGCGTGCACGTGGCTTTCTGGCACTGTTTTTCGTGGCAATCGGCCTCTTCACACTCAAGACATTCCTGCCAGCGCTTCTATGGGGCTGCGTCTTTGCAATCTCTCTTTGGCCCCTGTACCGCTACACAGAACAGCGCTTTGGCCGCAGCGAGTGGCTTCCCGTAGCCTTTACACTTGCCGTCACGCTGATTTTTCTGATCCCGCTGTCTCTGGTGGGCGTCAAGATTGCTGACGAAACACAGAGTGTCCTGCGCTGGATCGACGATGTCCGCAACAATGGCATTGCAATGCCGGAGTGGGTGCATCACCTGCCCGTAGCGTCCACACAGGTCACCAACTGGTGGCAGAACAACCTGACCAGCCCACAGCGGCTATCACACCTGCTACATTCCGTTGACATCGCCCATAGCATGCAGATGACGAAGCAGCTTGGCTCTCAAGTTGCACGTCGCGGAACTTTATTCGCCTTTTCGCTGCTGACGTTGTTCTTCCTCCTCAAGGACGGTGAATACGTCATTCACAAATGCCTTGTCGGCTCCCATCGTCTTTTCGGAGAGCAGGGAGAAAATGTAGCCAAGCAGATGGTCTCTTCGGTCCATGGAACCTTGGCAGGACTGGTCCTGGTGGGACTTGGTGAGGGCGCTATCATGGCCGCCGCATACATTTCTACCGGCGCGCCACAGCCCCTTCTTTTCGGAATGCTAACAGCCGTAGCTGCGATGATTCCTTTTCTCGCCTGGCCTACGGTCGCATTCATCAGTCTGCTGCTTTTGGCGAAGGGCAGCATGATCGGCGCGATTATCGTTATGGCGCTCGGATCAGTGGTGATTTTCGTGGCTGATCATTTCATCCGCCCTGCCCTGATTGGCGGTAGCACGAAAATGCCATTTCTATGGGTCTTACTCGGAATTCTTGGCGGGGCAGAAACATGGGGCCTGCTTGGCCTGTTTCTTGGGCCAGCCATTATGGCGGCACTCCACCTACTGTGGACACTCTGGACAGCCGAAACCCCGGAAGAGGCTCAGTCAGAGGGAGAATTTTAAGGGGTATTACCGCAGGACTGGTCGGGCAGGCGGGATTCGAACCCACGACCCCCAGTCCCCCAGACTGGTGCGCTACCAGGCTGCGCTACTGCCCGTCCATCCTGCGGTGGCGGTGGTGTAGCAGCGTAAGCCGGTTACCGCAATGGGGCTCGTATCAATTTGGAAGAAGATTTCTCATAAGCTGTAACTCTTCCAGAATTTCCAAAAGCTCGGAGCGAAGATATGCATTCTCGTTTCTGAGAAATTCCACGTCTTGAACGGCGCTTGATGCCTCATCAGAAATCATCTGGTGAGTTTCCATGGGTTCCACAGCCTCCGATGCAGGCTCCAGATCAATGGTCGCCTCTTCAATGACGATAATAGCCGAGCCCGTAAACTCTGCTTCTGCTTCTGCTTCTGCTTCTGCTTCTGCTTCTGCTTCTGCTTCTGCTTCTGCTTCTGCTTCTGCTTCTGCTTCTGCTTCTGCTTCTGCTTCTGCTTCTGCTTCTGCTTCTGCTTCT
>Ga0157363_1000199_pt1 | contig 46698 bp, 44 predicted proteins | sample AttsexASBM1_FD_111477 | JGI IMG/M metagenome (GOLD analysis project Ga0157363, IMG submission 111477) | Fungus gardens microbial communities from leaf cutter ant in Ribeirão Preto, State of São Paulo, Brazil - Atta sexdens ASBM1 | ecosystem: Host-associated > Fungi > Mycelium > Unclassified ... | reverse complement strand
ATCTGGATCTGCTTGGACGTCACGATCTGGACGGGGTTCGCATTCTGGTTGTTGGACGAGCGCAGTGCAGAGCCCGTCACCACCATGCTTTCACTACCGCCTTCGACAGCAGCAGGTGCAAATGAAGACCAGAGGCTTTTTTGCAACAGATCGGGTCTCTCCCGCCTCTTCCGAAGACGAGGCGGGAGACGAACGGACTTCGATCAGAAGTCCATGTCACCCATACCGCCCATACCACCCGGAGCGCCGGCCGGAGCCTTCTTCTCGGGACGTTCGGCAACCATGGCTTCCGTCGTGATCAGCAGACCACCGACCGAAGCGGCGTCCTGCAGGGCCGTACGGACAACTTTGGTCGGGTCGATGATACCGGCCGCGACCAGATCCTTGTACTCACCCTTCTGGGCGTCGAAACCGAAGACATAACCGTCGTTCTCAAGCACCTTGCCTGCGATGACTGCACCGTCTTCACCAGCGTTGAAGGCGATCTGGCGCAGCGGAGCCTGCAGAGCCTTACGGACGATCTCGCCACCGACGCGCTGGTCGTCGTTGTCGAAGGTCAGACCCTTCAGAGCGGAGGATGCGCGGGCCAGAGCCGTACCACCACCCGGAACGATGCCTTCTTCAACAGCAGCGCGGGTTGCATGCAGAGCGTCGTCAACGCGATCCTTGCGCTCCTTCACCTCGACCTCGGTGCTGCCACCGACGCGGATGACGGCAACGCCACCGGCCAGCTTCGCCAAACGCTCCTGGAGCTTCTCGCGGTCGTAGTCGGACGTCGTTTCCTCGATCTGCGCGCGGATCTGGTTGCAACGCCCCTTGATGTCGTCGCTGTTACCAGCGCCTTCGACGATCGTGGTGTTTTCCTTCTCGATGTGGATCTTCTTGGCGCGACCCAGCATTTCGAGCGTGACGGATTCCAGCTTGATCCCGATGTCTTCGGAAATCACCTGACCGCCCGTCAGAATGGCGATGTCTTCCAGCATGGCCTTGCGACGGTCACCGAAGCCCGGAGCCTTGACGGCAGCGATCTTCAGGCCACCACGCAGCTTGTTCACGACCAGCGTGGCAAGTGCTTCGCCATCAACGTCTTCGGCGATGATCACCAGCGGACGGCCAGACTGCACAACGCTTTCGAGAAGCGGCAGCATCGGCTGAAGCGAGGAGAGCTTCTTTTCGTGGATCAGGATGTACGGGCTGTCGAGATCAGCCGTCATCTTCTCAGGGTTCGTCACGAAGTACGGGGAGATGTAGCCGCGGTCGAACTGCATGCCCTCGACAACGTCGAGTTCCGTGTGCAGGCCCTTGGCTTCTTCAACCGTGATGACGCCTTCGGAACCAACCTTCTGCATGGCAGAAGCGATCATCTCGCCGATTTCGGTCTCGCCGTTGGCGGAAATCGTTCCGACCTGAGCGATCTCTTCCGGAGACGTGATTTTCTTAGTGTTGTTCTTCAGCTCTTCAACGACAACGCCAACAGCCTTGTCGATGCCGCGCTTGAGATCCATCGGGTTCATGCCAGCAGCAACAGCCTTGGCGCCCTCACGGATGATGGCCTGAGCCAGCACGGTTGCGGTCGTGGTGCCGTCGCCTGCGATGTCGTTCGTCTTGGACGCGACTTCGCGGACCATCTGGGCGCCCATGTTCTCGAACTTGTCAGCCAGTTCGATTTCCTTGGCAACCGACACACCGTCCTTGGTGATGCGCGGTGCGCCAAAGCTCTTGTCGAGAACAACGTTACGACCCTTCGGGCCGAGCGTGACCTTGACGGCATTTGCGAGGATATCAACGCCACGCAGCATACGCTCGCGGGCATCAGCGCCGAACTTTACGTCCTTGGCAGCCATAATTCTTACTCCTGAATGAGGTTTTTACGAGAGGAAACGGGGACGGCTGATCAGCCGATCACACCCATAATGTCGCTCTCTTTCATGATCAGCAGCTCTTCGCCGTCGATCTTGACCTCGGTGCCGGACCACTTGCCGAACAGCACCTTGTCACCAGCCTTGACGTCCAGAGCCACGATCTGGCCCTGCTCGTTGCGGGCACCCGGGCCGACGGAAACGACTTCGCCTTCGGTCGGCTTGTCCTTGGCGGTGTCAGGAATGATGATGCCGCCAGCGGTCTTCTCTTCGCCCGTCAGGCGACGGACCACCACGCGGTCGTGAAGGGGACGAAACTTCGTCATGGATCGCTCCATTATTGGTCACACCCTTGTAAAAAGCAGCATGACCGGGTTGATGCACTCAATGACTGCAGTGCATTTGGCACTCTCGTATGGAGAGTGCCAATGACATAGGCGCCCAACCCGTTTCCGTCAAGGTTTCTTGCTGTCGTCTCCAGACGGGCCAGAAGAAATTTTCCGCCCGTCGAGCAGGCTTTTCAGCCGCTTTTTTTCCATGTTTTCCGTCAGTTTTTGGCCCTTGGTCCGTCCATACAGACGGCGGTTGGCATCCGCAACCTTGGCATCCTCAACGCCCTTGCGGCGTTTGCGTTCCCGACGGAGATTGATGACGTCGCTCATGATTCATGGCCTTTCGGGCATGACAAGATTGGATAGACAGACATGAAACACAGCCCATCGGACAAGAAAACCCCCGCATCAGGCCAGATAGTCAAGCTGACGGCCACGGACGGACACAGCTTCGGCGCGTGGGAAGCAGGCTCGGCGGAGTCGCCTCTCGCCCTCATCGTCGTACAGGAAATTTTCGGCCTGACCGACCATATCCGCAATGTCTGCAACGACTTCGCGGCCGAAGGCTTCCACGTCATTGCCCCGGCCGTTTTCGACCGTGCGAAAGCCGATGTCGTCCTGCCCTATTCACAGGCTGACATGACGGAAGGCCTCGAACTCCGCAGCCAGATCCCGTCTGACAAAACGCTCGCCGATATTGCTGCCTGCGCGAAGGCCCTGCGTGATGCCGGACACCGGAAAGTCGGTATCATCGGCTTCTGCTGGGGCGGTCTGCTTGCATGGCTGACGGCGACCCAGACCCATGACGTAGACGCGGCCGTCAGCTGGTATGGTGGCAGCATCGGCAACCATGTCGATACCGCGCCGCACTGTCCGGTCGAACTGCATTTTGGCGGCGAGGATTCCTCCATCCACCACACCGAAATCCAGAAAATCCGCGACGCCCGTCCCGAGATCGAAGAGTATGTTTATGACGACGCCGGTCATGGTTTCGGTTGCCCCGAACGCCCGAGCTTCAACCGTGACGCCCGCGACCTCGCATGGTCCCGCAGCGTCGCGTTTTTGAAAACACATCTTGCCTGAAGCACGCCCCCGACACGGTGACACAGACTGTCGCAAAACCGTGGAAGGGGTCTATAGTGATTGTAACCCCGGCGAATACCGCACCGGATCAGACAGGAGTTTCAAGATGAGCACCAATCCGCTCAAAGACGACCCCAAGCACGATGCTGCGATCCGTCACGAAGCGGGCCTTTTATGGGAAGCCGACGGCAAGCCTGACTGCGGCCCCGAAGGTTATCTCGAAAAAGCCGCCGACCTGATCGCCATCAAGGGCGTGCCGCAGGGCACTCCGGTCAAGGACCTGCCGCCGGTGGAACTAGACGGCGTGGAAATTGATGATGCACGGGCAGGCATCGACCTGAACGCAGATCCGAACCACAATTTCGACTGAATGTGCTTCCCCGCCGCGCCCGCTTCACGCAGGCGCGGCGTTCAGGGCTTCAGCCCTGCTTCAGAACGCGTCCGGCCACAGCATCGAGCTTGGCCAGCAGCTTCGGATCGCGTGCAGCCGGAGCGGTGATGATCGCATGATCCAGAGCACGCTCTGCACTGGCGTCGACCGGACGCTTCTTGCCTAGCACCGGAATGACAGCCTTCACAAGGCGGCGCGCATTCTCTGCATTGCCCGTCATGACTTTCACGACAGCCTCGACCGTCACGCTGTCATGCTCGCTGTGCCAGCAGTCGAAATCCGTGACCATCGCAACGGTCGCGTAGTTCATCTCGGCTTCGCGGGCCAGCTTGGCTTCCGGCATGTTCGTCATGCCCACGACCGAACAGCCCCAGGACCGGTAGAGCTCGCTCTCGGCACGCGTGGAGAACTGCGGACCTTCCATCACCAGATACGTCCCGCCCCGCGTGAACGGAATCCCAAGCGCACTTGCTTCGTCCTGCACCACATCCAGCACGCGTGCCGAAACCGGATCCGCCATGCCGACATGCGCCACACAGCCCGTATCGAAGAAACTCTTTTCACGCGCGAAACTGCGATCAATGAACTGGTCCACCAGCACGAAATGCCCCGGCGGCAGCTCTTCCTTGAGCGATCCCACAGCCGAAAGTGACAGAATATCGGTCACCCCCGCACGCTTGAGCGCATCGATATTGGCCCGGAAATTCAGGCGCGACGGCGGAATGGGGTGACCCCGCCCATGACGAGGCAGAAACACGCACTGCACGCCCTCGAACGTCCCGAACAGCAGTTCGTCGGATGGCTCACCCCAAGGCGTTTCAACCTTGCGCCATTCCTTGTTTTCGAGTCCGTCGATATCGTACAGCCCCGAACCACCGATCACACCGATGACGGGCTGGATTTCCTGTTCCGAAGACATGTCTGTTCCTGACTGTTGTTTGGTCCGCTCGCCCGTTCTGGACCACGAGAACGCCCGGCGCGCAACCCTCGCACGCCGCACACGCTCCTTTCCCGCGTTCAGCAAAATATTTTCACAAAACCCAGCGCTTTTACGAAATGAAAATGTCTTTGCGCCATCGTCCCGCCACGGATGCCCGCCACCAATGAGCGTCAGTCATGCATCAGCCAACTGTTCGACGACGGCACGATTTGCTAGGACACTGCGCGTAACGAAGTTTTGTCCTGTATAGACGGGGGAAGAAAAAATGGACCAGATCAGCCCCGGTTTCGCCGAAACCGTTCGTCCAGACGTACCTCACGACGCCCTCAAGCAGGACGCCAAAGCCTGGTTCGAAACCCTCCGTGACCGCATCTGCTCGTCCTACGAAAAACTCGAAGACGAAGCCGCTGAGGGTGGTTCGCAGGTCCTGCGTGACCGTACCGCCCCCGGCCGCTTCGAACGCACGGCCTGGAGCCGCCCCGAAGGCGGTTCAGGTGTCATGTCCGTCATGCGCGGCCGCGTGTTCGAAAAAGTCGGCGTCAATGTCTCGACCGTCTGGGGCGAGTTCTCCCCCGAATTCCGCAAAAACATTCAGGGCGCCGAAGAAGACCCGCGTTTCTTTGCAACCGGCGTCTCCCTCGTCGCCCATCCGTGCAATCCGCATGTCAGTGCCGCGCATTTCAACACGCGCATGATCATCACGACGAAGGGCTGGTTCGGCGGCGGCGGCGACATTACGCCCATGTTCCCTGACAGCGCAGAAGCCCGGTCGGACGCGGACTATTTCCACAAATCCTTTGAAGATGCCTGCAACCGCCACGATCCGGAGCATTACCCCCGCTTCAAGGAATGGTGCGACCGCTACTTCCACCTGTCCCACCGCAACGAGCCACGCGGTCTGGGCGGCATTTTTTACGACCAGTTCTCTACCGGAAATGTGGATCAGGACTTCGCCTTCACGAAGGATGTCGGCATAGCCTTCCATGATGCCTACCCCGCTGTCGTGCGCCGCCGGATGTTCACCCCATGGACCGAAGCGGACCGCGATGCCCAGCTCATCCGCCGTGGCCGGTATGTGGAGTTCAACCTGCTGCATGACCGTGGCACGCTGTTCGGTCTCAAGACAGGGGGCAACACCGAAGCGATCCTCATGAGCATGCCGCCGGAAGTCCGCTGGCCGTGAGACTGACCCGACGTGCCGCCCTGAAAGGGCTGGCGGCCCTTGGCGGAACCGCTCCCTTCCTGAACACCCCGGCCCGCGCCGGGACCCTGACGGATGTTCAGCTCCTTCTGGGCGGCACGCTCGCCTCCATCCCCGGCCAGTTCGCAGAACTGGCAAGTGGTGCCATTTCCCACACACTGGGTCTGGCGACGCCTCTCGAACTGACCCCCGATATCGGACAGGACGGCGTTCGCGCCGCAAATCTTTTCGACGCCAACAGCGCGCCTGACGGCAATACGGCGCTGGCCTTTCCCGGTGCCACACTTCTGGCATCCCTGACGGGCGATTCCCGCGTTCATTACGATTTCGGACGATGGACTCCCGTCCTCGTGGCCTCCACCACAACCGTCGTCATTGCCCGCGCCGAACTGCACAAGACCCTGCGCAGCCGCCTGACGGGTTTCTTCCACGATCATCCCGTCCGCCTTGCCGTCTCCCGCATTGGCGGCCCGGAACTGAATGCCCTGATGGGCCTCTCGCTGCTCGGTCTGCGCCCTATTCCCGTGCCCGGTTATGTGGATTCGTCAAACGCCCTGACCGCCCTACACGAAGGCACCGTCGATGCCGTGCAGATTTCTCCCTACACGCTCGACCGACCGCTTGATGACGTCCTCGCCAACCTGCCAGAAGGCACGAGCGCGATCTATTACACCGGCGACCTGACCGACACGCATTCGACGACCATCCCCATTTTCATGGAAGCCTATCAGCAGGCGAGGCACCGCGCGCCCGAAGGGCCGTTCTATCACGCATGGCAGGCGGTCTCCGCCGCCGCAGATACGGCCATGGCCATTGCCCTCCCCATGCTGACCCCGCCTGAGATCGTCGCGCAATGGAACCGCGCCTGCACGACTGCCACTGCGGATGCCGGTGTGAGGCGCTGGGCCGAGACGCATCATTTCAAGCTGGTCACGGGCGACAACGCGGCCCCGTTCCTCTCACGCGCCGTTCCCGATCTGGGCGCCACGCTGGCCCTGCGCCGCTGGCTTTCCGTCAATACACCACGCTGGCGCGAGGGGCAGGAAACACGCCATCTCTGACAGCGTCAGCGACGGCGCGTTTTCAGTAAAATCCGGACTGATCCGTGATTGGCCGCATGGGGATGCACAACAGCCAGAACCATCGACCGCAGATCCCCGCGCTGAAGCCACATTGGAAGCTCGCGACGAATCAGCCCGCTGGTCTCGCCGCTTCCAAGCCCCGTCACCACCTCTACACAACGCCAGTTTCGAACCCGCGCACGCTGCATGAAATCATACAGCCGCTCGAAGGCCTCCTGCACGACATAACCATGCAGATCGAGCCGCGCATCCACCTTCATCTGGCCGCGTGACAGACGTTTCCAGCTCGTATCATCCAAGCCCGGCGTACGAACACCCACTGAAAGCTCCGCAGGACGTGGTTTCGGCTTCTCAGACTGTACAGGCAGGAAAGAGCGTCCCGTCACGACGGGCATGGAGCGCGGTGCCTCCGATATGGACGCAGGAGGCTCGACCTTGACCGCAGGCGCCAGACGACGCGGGGAGCGCGGAGACCGCAACGGCTTGATATCGCGGACAACCATCCGCCATAGCGTCGCTTCCTCCTCCCTCAGATCCCGCTTCGCCACACTATCCTCACTTCCTGTCCGGCCGCCCTTGTCCATCAGACAGTTCAGGCCCCGAGCATGTAACGGCTTCGAGCATCATTGAACAATGTTCTTTCGGGACTTTCCGCCCGCGGATGCGTTTACACCTCAGGTTCCATTTTCAGAAAAAACAGGGCCATGAGCCATCTGACACAGGAAGAGCGCGACAACCTCCCCGACAGCGCCTTCGCCCTGCCTGAAAAACGCGCCTATCCGATCGATACCCGCGCCCGCGCCAGCAACGCCAAGGCCCGCGCCACACAGGAATACGAACGCGGCCTGCTGACGACAGAAGAGCGTGAACGGATCGACAAGGCCGCTGACCGCCGCCTCGCGCAGGACGATTGATCGTCCCGCATCACTTCAGGCGCCGTCTCTTACATAAAGCCATTTTAAATTCACTTGACGTTAAGGACCATGCCGTCAGTCTCGCTTGCAACGCCAGACCGGCCCAAGACCGACCTAGGATATTCCATGCCCCTGCCTTTCCTGCGCAAATTCGCCCCCCTTCTCGCCAGCACCGCCCTTTGTTTCAGCGCGGCACAGGCCGCAGTCCCCTCCGGCGCTCAGAAACCCGGAACCATCACAGCCTCGGCGCCGCTGGCCGCAGCCCTCAGCCTTCCGGGCGCAGGACATGCCCTGCGTATCACCTATCTTTCGACGAACGGCATTACCGGCAAGGGCCTCGTTCCCGTCACGGCCGAAATCATCCTTCCCCCCGGCCCCGCACCACAGGGCGGCTGGCCGATCGTCGCCTGGGCACACGGCACTGTTGGCGTGGACGATAGCTGCGCCCCCTCCCTCAATCCCTATAACGATCGCAACAGCACCTATCTTTCAACATGGATGAAGCGGGGCTTCGCCATCGTCGCAACGGACTATCAGGGCCTCGGCGGACCCGGCACGCATGCCTATCTGGACACCCGCGTCGAAGCCTATAGCGTCCTCGACAGCATCCGCGCCGCACTGGCCAACGTGCCGGACCTGCAAAACAAAATCATGATCGTCGGCCAGTCTCAAGGCGGTGGCGCCGCCGTCGCCACGGCGGCTTATGCGCCGACCTACGCCCCCGAACTGGACATTCGCGGCACCGTGGCCACCGGAGCCCCCTACGTCACGCCCGAACTTCTCGGGGATCTGCTCAAGAATGCCGCCCAGCCCGACGCTGGCTACAGTCCGCTTGTCGATTATGTTCTCTACCTTGCCACCGGACTGGCAGGACACGACCCGCATTTCCGTCCCGAAGAGGCTTTCACATCCAAGGCGCTGCCCCTTTATCGCAAGGCGGCGCATGAATGCCTGACATCTCTGTCCCAGCAGACGCAGGCCGCTGGCCTGACATTGCACAACACGCTCCAGCCGACCTTTCTCAAGGCCATCAGCCCGGCTCTGAAGGGCATGGAGTTCCCAACCCTCAAGCTGGCCCAGCCCCTCTTCACCGGAACCGGCACAGAAGACCGTGATGTCCCACCTGCGCTCCAGCTTGGGCTGGTTAAAGCCGCCTGCGCTGCCGGATCGCTTGTTCAGGCGCATCTCTACAAGGGTCTGAACCACAGCGAGACGGTCAACGGCTCTTTGGCCGATTCCGCGATCTTCACCAACGAAGTCATGACCGGACAGCCCGTCCCGCCGCAGTGCAATCCCGTTCCGCAGCAATAAGCCCTTACAGACACAGCCCATAAAAAAAACGGCCCCGGATGATCCGGGGCCGTTTTTTATTTCCGCAGTTTCCGCAGACTTCAGTTCGAAGCCGGAGCCTGTAGCGGCTGGTCAGCGGGCACATCCTTCAGAGGAATGCCTTCGTACTTGCCTGTCAGCGTCTTGAGGAACGCCACGATATCCGCCACATCCTGATCGGCGATGTCCCGATCCGGCGTCTCGTAACGTGCCATTTCCCGCACGACCTGCTCCAGTGTGGTGGCCGAACCATCATGCAGCCACGGTCCGGTCAGTTCGACATTGCGCAGGTTCGGAACCTTGAACCGCGCCCGATCGCCTTCCGCATGGGTCACAGACAGACGCCCTTCGTCGGCAGCCGTCAGCTTCGTGTGACGGTTCTCAAAGTACGGGCCTTCCAGTCCAAGGATCTCGTAAGCGTCACCGCCCACGGCAATACCGCTATGGCAGCCTGAGCAGCCGATTTCCTTGAAGCGCTCATAACCGCGCTTTTCCTGCGCCGTAATCGCCTTCGCATCGCCCTTCAGATACAGATCGAAACGGCTGTCCGGCGTGATCAGCGTCTTTTCATATTCCGCAATCGCGCCGGTGATCGTGTCCTTGTCGATCTGATCGGAACCGAAAGCTGCCTCAAACTGTCCGGCATAGCCCGGTGTGCTCCGAACATGCTCGGCCACCGTCGCCCAGTCATGCGACCCCATTTCGAGCGGGTTCATGACCGGACCTGCCGCCTGCTCCGCCAGATCCTTTGCACGACCGTTCCAGAACTGGGACATGCTGAACACGGAATTATAGACGCTGGGCACATTGATCGGCCCCTTCTGGCCCCCAATACCCGTCGCGGTCGTCAGATTGTCCACGCCGCCCTTGTCCAGACCATGACAGCTTGCGCAGTTGAGCGTCCCGTCACCCGACAAACCCTTGTCGAAGAACAGCGCCCGACCGAGTTCGGCCTTCTTCCAGTCCACACCCACGCTCTCGGGGATCGGCTGGATCGGCTCACCACGGAACTGAGCCGCCACACCCGGCGTCGCGTAATAACGCTCGCGCTGCTCACGCACCCATTTCAGAATGTCTGCACGCTGCTTCTCGTCCAGATGCGCATGCGGATGCATCAATAGATATGCCGCCGGCGGCATCCGGTTCTGCGTGATGACTTCCTCAATACGTGAGAGCTGCTCGACCGAAGGCGGCTTGCCGTCCTGCAACGCAGCCAGAACCGGCGCATATTCGAAATGGCGCTGCCCCTGCACCAGATCACGCTTCATGATCTGATTGGCCAGCGGCAGATTGAAATAGAACGGCAGGTTCGCATGCTGCGTGTGGCAGTAATCACAGCGCACTTCACTCAGGGCGGCAAAAGCCGCCATAGCCGTCGGATCCTGACGCGTCGGGCTGCTGGCGGGAAGCTTCGGCGCTCCAACATGATCGAAATGCTCGAGATATGTGACAGTCCCACCCCAGCCGACAACGCCTAGCGCCACCAGAGCAGCAATTCCCTTTGTAATCGTGCTGGAACGCACCACTTTTCTCCTCATGATCACAGTGCAGTGATAATGTCGAAAAGTGACATTGAAAGTCAAGGTGATTGAACCTGCCAGATAAACAGGTGCTGTCGATCAATCCTCGTCCTCATGATCGACCGCAGCCCGCACCCGCTTGCGCGCCACGTTCACATACGACGTATCGGTATCAATCCCGATCCCCACGCACCCCATCCGCTCCGCCGCCACCAACGTCGTCCCGGAGCCCATGAACGGGTCCAGCAACACGCCGCCCGGCCGCAGCCCGTGCAACCGGATGCAGGCTTCGGGAAGCGCCACCGGGAACGTCCCCGGATGGCTGAACTTCTCCTTGCGGCTGCGCACGGTCTCGTAGGGAATAAACCATGTATCGCCACGACACCGTCGGTCCGTGATGTGCTGCCGCCGCACGATATTGCTCTTGTCCGTAAATGGCACACCCGCATCCAGCCGCTGCACCGGCACGTTCCCCGTCTTCGTCAGATGGAACACATGCTCATGGTTGCGATTGACGAAGCGCGCCGAATTCAGCGGCTTGAAATGCCCGTAAGTAATCTCACCCACCGAAATCGACTTGATCCAGGTGATGTGGTTCTGAAGCACGAACAGCTTGCGCAGCCGGGTCATCAACTCGAACGGTAGCCAGGGCTGGGACGACGATCCTGCGATATTCAGGAAAAACGACCCGTCATCTTTCATCACGCGACACAGACTGGTGCAGACATCCTCCAGCCAGTCCAGATACGCGTCTTCCGGCAGTCGATCCTGATATGTCCGGTAAGACACACCCAGATTATAGGGCGGCGACGTCACCACCACGTCCACACTCTGCGACGGCATCCGCTTGAGAACCGTCGTGCAGTCTCCCCGGATCAGCGTATGAACACCGAGTTTTTCCCGGCGACTGCGGATCATTGCGCCCCGGAATCCGCAGGTGGGCGCGGCAGAAACAGCACCATCCGGCCATGTGCATGCAGGTTCCCGGCAATGGACTGCGCGCTCGCACCCCACCCTGTGAACAGATCGGCGCGTCCCGCACCTTTGATATCCGTCCCGATATCCTGCGCGAACACCAGATGATCCCACGTGACGGGCTGGCCCGCGCCATAGGGCAACTTCGTTTCGATCCAGAGCGGCATCGCAAATGGCACCAGAGACCGGTCAATCGCCACGGAACGTCCAGCCGTCAGCGGCATCCCAAACGCGCCTTTCGGCCCCTGCGCCAGATTGCCGTCTTCACGACGGAAAAAGACATAGTTCGGATTGCGCTCCAGCACGGACATCATCTGATCCGGATGCGTCTCCAGCCAGTTCCGGATGCTATCCATGCTGACACCATCCGCAGGCAGTTCGCCCTGCTGCACAAGTACACGCCCCAGCGGCACATAGGCCTGCCCGTTGCGTCCGTCATAGCTTACGCGCACCTGTCCGCCATCGGGCAGGATCAGCCGCCGAACCCTGGATCTGCAAAAACGACAGATCGATCGGGTTTTTCAGCCAGGCGATCTCAAGCCCCTGTCCTTCCAGCGCACCGCCATCAATCGCGGCCCGGTCGTAATAGGGTGCGAACTGTCCGTTCACCCAGCGCCCGCTGACCATCTGGCCATTGGTCGCCTTCGCCCGGACGAGATCATGCGGACGACCATAGACCGGCGTCTGATACTCCCCGCCGCGTGTCAGGGAGGCAGGAATTTGTGGCTCGAAATAGCCGGTATAAAATGCCTCAGTGCCGGTCTCGTAAGGCTGGAACCATGTTTCCAGATACGTTCTGGCGTCCGTTGCCGTCGCCAGCGCCGTACAGGCATTGCTCCAATCGGCAGCATGACGGCCATAAGTGATGGCATCACTTCCACCGAGCAGCGTTTCGGGCGGCAATTGTGCCAGTCGATGGCACTCCTCCCGAAGAAGCGGCATCAGCGATGCAAAATCCTCCTGCCCCCATCCGGCAAGCGAATCATATCCAACGGGAGAAAGGGAAAGCGACGACGGCGCCTCTTGCGGCGTACAGCCGCACAGCACGCCGAGAGTCAGCAGAGTCAGCAGTTTTTTCATCGGACAGACAGAAAACTCGAACAGAAAAAATCTCGAAAAGGATCAGGCCGGGCAGGACGCCGCGAGACGCCATTGTGCATCGGATTGTCCTGCCACACGCTCGAACAGCCACAGATCATGGAATTCGGTGACAGCTTCGGTTCCAACCACGGGCTCGCCCTGACGATCGGTCAGGATATTTACCTGCCGTGATACGATCCGCACCTCGATTCGGCCTGCCTGCTGCCCGTCGTCCGCAGACACCAGCATCGCATCCAGAATGGAGAGACTCTCAACGCCGCGAAGATCGCTCCGCTGCGTCTCACCAGCCTGCGTCCGCACGTCGATCGCAGCCGAAAAACTTTCCAGCGCAGCGGGCGTCAGAAGTTTTTCCAGCGCGACACGATCCCCGACTGCAAAGGCCGGAACAACCTGCCGGAACGTGTCTTCAGCGTCTTTCAGAAAACCTGAGGGCGAGAAGCCGGGGAAAGTCGTTCCAATTTCAGCCAGAACACCACCGACACGGGTCACAGGTGCGGGAATTTCATACTCCACATCCGGCACTGTGGCAGCGAACGCACCGTTATCGCCCTTGCCCGAAGCCTGTCCCGGGAGTGGAGGCGGCGCGCCTGAACGCGTTGCATCAGGAGCAGCGCCCTTCTGCGGTCCAAAACCGAACCGGCCACCGCCCGGACGTTCCTGCCGCACACCCTGCATCCCGACGCGACGGCCGAGCACACGGTAAAGCCTCACACCCAGCACCACGGCGAGCACGAACAGGACCACGAGGTCCCAGGGGAAAGAATGGCCAGCATGTGCCATGAGGCCTGCGGGGAGGTGAATGTCGTCAGAAGACATGAAGCTCTGTTTCTCACTGTCCGGACTTCGAAGTGTCCGGTTAAAGATCCGTTGCCTTACAGATAGGGTGCAATCCCTCTGATCTCAACCATCTGTCGGCCAGAAGCGTGTCTTGGCGTTCAGCAGACATCATGCTACCGCCGAGGGATCGCAATCGTTTCAATCGATGTCCGCCATGGGGTTCGCCCCTGCGGAACCGGAGACCGCATGTCAGAGAACACCGCCGACAACACCGTGATGGGTCAGGAAAACGTGCCGGCAATGCCGCTCGCCATCAACCTGCAATATACGAAGGATCTTTCCTTCGAAGTTCCGGCTGGCGCGTCCATTTTCGCAACGCTGCGCTCTGCCCCGCAGATTTCTGTCAACATCGACGTCCAGGCCAACCGTCTGGAAGAAGACCAGGCCGTCTATGAAGTCGCTCTGGCCGTCCGCGCCGAAGCCGCTGAACCGCCCGCACAGGAAGGTGGACAGGCCGGTCGTACGGTGTTCATCGCCGAACTGACCTATGCTGCCGTCGTGACGCTGACCAACCCGCCGCAGGAACTGGTCGAGCCGATCCTGCTGGTTGAAGTTCCGCGCCTGATTTTCCCATATGTCCGCGCCATCGTCAGCGATGTCACGCGTGACGGCGGCTTCCCGCCCGTCGTGCTTCAGCCGATCGACTTCGTGGCCCTGTGGCAGGCCAAGCGCGCCCAGCAGTTCCCGGAACCCGCCGGAGAAGCCTGAGTCGAAGCCTGATCTCAGGCAACTGGCCCGAGTTGCTTTAGCGGATCGGGCCACATCACCGCGCGCCATTCCTTATGGTTCAGGCGCGCGGCTATGGCCTCTGACAGACAGAGCGCCCGCACGGCAGACAGTGCCGTCACATCTTCGGCTCCAAGTGCTTCTCGAAACGCTTCCGCCGTTTTCCCGGAATACAGCAGCACAGAATCGACTCGCCGCTCCCGCAGAGCCGCCGTCGCATCCTCCGGCAAGGTCATACGCTTGCAGGCCACATAAACTTCCGCCCGCTGCACCTCCAGATTTCTCGCCAGATCCAGACCGTAGCCTTCGCCGCTGGCCAGAAGCACGTCTGCGCCCGTAATGCCCCGCATCCGGCAGAATGCGGTCAAAGCCAGGGCATCTCCGTCTGCCGCTTCAACATGGATAAATCCGGCCTGACGCGCCCGCGCCGCCGTTTGCGAGCCTACGGCGACGACAAGCCGCTCCTTTGGCCAGTCCCGCAACGCAGGCAGCGCATTCGCGCTTGTCACCAGAACTGCGCGGAAGTTTTCAGGAGCAACCGGCGCCAGTGCCGTGATGTCCAGCATCGGACAGGCTATCGCCTGCCAGCCCAGCGCCCTGACTTCCACCATGGTAGCGGATAGTCCGGGCTCCGGCCGGGTCACCAGAACGACGCGGTCCGAGAGAAGCGTCAGGGACGCCTCATGTCTTCGAAAATGTTGGACGGCGTATCGCGGCGCAGTTCGTCCGCAAGTTCCGTTCCCATACGGGCGGCTTCGAGCGGCGCGCCTTCGATGTGGCGCTGCAACAGGAACGTGCCGTCCTCGCTTGCAATCATGCCCGTCAGTTTCAGCACGCCCTTCTCGATCCGGGCATAGCCTCCGATCGGCGTCCGGCAGGAACCGTCAAGCTCCGCCAGAAGCGCACGCTCCGCTGTCGAAACGGCCCGGGCCTCTGGATCTTCGATTGCAGACAATAGTTCACGCAGTTCCAGATCGCTCTCACGAACCGTCACGCCAACGATGCCCTGACCCGAAGCCGGCAGCATCTGATGCGGCTCGAACACCACATCCACACGATCTTCCATGCCCAGACGACGCAGCCCGGCCAACGCCAGAAGTGTCGCATCGCACGCCCCGGCCCGCAGCTTGTCCAGTCGGGTCTGCACGTTGCCCCGCAGCAGCCCGAACCGCAGATCAGGACGCACATGCAGCATCTGCGCCTGACGCCGCACGGACGCACATCCGATCAGCGCGCCTTCGGGCAGACAGTCATACGGGCGTTCGGGATCGATCTTTACAGTCCGGTCCCGCAGGATCAGCGCATCGCGCGCGTCTTCACGCTTGAGCGTGCAGGCCAGCACGAGACCCGGCGGCAGATTGGTTTCCAGATCCTTGAGGCTGTGCACGGCAAAATCAATCCGCCCGGCTACCAGTGCCTCATGGATTTCCTTGGCAAACAGCCCCTTACCGCCAATTTCCGCCAGACGCTGAACCTGGTTGCGGTCGCCCTCAGTGCTGATCTGGTATTCCTGAAACGCACCCATGTCGCGCAGGACCGGGCAGAACCGCGTCAGACGCGTCAGAAAATTGCGCGTCTGGACCAGCGCCAGCGGCGACGCCCGCGACCCGACACGGAGAGGGAGCTTGCGGCCAGTCGGCGGCTCAGCGGCATGGGAACGGCGGACGGCTTCCGCTGCAACTCGCTGGAGCGCATCGGAAGGCAGGACGGGAGCATTCATGAACGGCAGCTTTAGCCCATTCACACGGGACTGTCATGATATGACAGACTCGGCCATAATAAGGGGATGTCAGCCCCCGTTACTCATTCTCCCACACCTGCGCGTCTCCTCCTCGCAATCGAGACGTCCTGCGACGATACGGCCTGCGCCATCCTCGCTTATGATGGCACCATTCTGGCCGAAGGCGTGCTGTCCCAAACCGATCACGCCATTCTTGGCGGCGTCGTCCCGGAGATCGCGGCCCGCGCGCATCTGGACGCGCTGCCCGCTCTGGTGACGGAAGTCCTGAAAAAAGCCTCTCTGACGCTGGCAGATATCGATATTTTCGCTGGCACGACTGGTCCGGGCCTGATTGGCGGCCTAATTGTTGGCAGTTCCTACGCCAAGGGGCTGGCTATGGCGCTGAATCGTCCTTTCATGGCCGTGAACCATATCGAAGCCCATATTCTTACGCCCCGACTTCCCAGCCTCGGAGCGGAGCTTCACTTTCCCTACCTGACGATGCTTGTCTCGGGTGGCCATTGCCAGTGCGTGTCGGTCGAACAGACGGGCCACTATGTCCGCCTCGGCGGTACGATCGACGATGCCGCCGGTGAAGCCTTTGACAAGGTTGCCAAAATGCTCGGCCTCGACTGGCCCGGCGGTCCTGCGCTGGAAAAACTTGCCACCGAAGGCCGGGACGATGCCTATGCGCTTCCCCGTCCGCTCAAAGGCCGCGAAGGCTGCGATTTCTCTTTCTCGGGCCTGAAAACTGCCGTCAGCCGTCTAATCGACACGCAGGATCCGACCGGAACGCGCGATGCCCTGCCACGCCAGTTCGCAGCAGACGTCGCCGCCTCCTTCCAGCGCGCCGTCGCGGATGTGATGGCAGACCGTGCGGAACACGCCCTCGCCCTCAGCCCGAATGCCACGGCGCTCGTGGTAGCAGGTGGCGTGGCGGCCAACAAAACCCTGCGTCATGCGCTCGAACAGGTCGCCGCCAATCACGGCATCCCTTTCTTCGCCCCGCCTCTGCGGCTGTGTACGGACAATGCGGTGATGGTGGCATGGGCTGCGCTTGAACGTCTTCATGCAGGTGAAACACCCAACGACATCGACACCGCCGCCCGCCCCCGCTGGCCGCTCTCTGAACGCACTCCCGCTCACGCCTGAACAGGAAGCCTCATGACCGCCATCCTCATCCGCGACGAGACCGGAACCGGCATCAGCAGACCCGCCCTGCGCTTTGACTGGAAAGCCCGCAGACATCTGCGCGTGCGGGACCTGATCGCAGAACGCGTCCGTCTCGAATGGGACAACGGCGGCAAAATAGAGAACGAAGAAACCGCCCTCGTTCCGCAGGGCGCGCCCTGTATCGAAACAGTGGAAGCCGCCATCGACCATGCCCTGAAGGCTTTTGAACGCCGGGCCTATCTGGTCATCATCAATGACCATCAGATCCCGCATCTGGATGACGGCATCACCCTCAGCCCGGACATGACCATCACCTTTATGCGCCTCATCCCGCTGGTCGGAGGCTGAGATGCAGCAGCGTGATCCAGTGCTTGTCGCCTCCCTGCCCGGTGGTCCGCTCTATCGCCTCCTGTCAAAAGTCGGCGACATGGAACAGGCCTTCATTGAGTGGCGCGCCCTGATGCGCTCCCGCTGCCCTACGGTTTTCGAAGACGCCAGAAAAAAATGGGTCGAACTCTACGAACAGCAGAGATGCGACTACAAAGGCTACGCCTTTAGGGAGCATGCGTACCAATACCTCAGCGATACCATTCCTCTCGCCGCCTATTTCCTGCCCGAGACGATGGGCACCGCGCCACGGCCTGCGTCTCCGAAATGGCTGGAGCGTCTCTCTCGCGAGAGCCTTAATCCCGAAGCTCCCATTCCACTGGCGAAGCGCCATTCCTACTGGACCCGCTTCGAAATATTCGGCTCGGGTCCAGTCCCGTCCGTGAATTCCGAATCCCATCGCATCATAGATCTGAAATGGCTAGCCCAGGCCCGAGCAGATTATGTCCGGGTTCCGGTCGAACGCCCTGGGGCGTTCCGCCTCATCCGCCAGTACATCATTCGCCTGACCCTGTATCCGAGCAATGTGGACGATCCCGTCTTTGATCGCCTCTCCACCCCCGATAATGTTACACCCTCTGTCAGAACCCTGCACGACCGAGCTGCCATTCTCGCCGCCCCTGACGGACAGGACGTTTTGACCCTGGCCCGTACTATTCTTCGCGATTTCGATACGGCGGACGGTCGCTGGATCGACGGTCCGCTCTATCGGGCCACCATTCTTCCCATCCTCATCCTGCATGCAAACAACCGCATCAAGGCCACAGGCTCCGTTCGGGAAGCGGCCTACGAACTAATCGCCAAGCCAGACGCTTTCATACCGGAACAAGAGACCCTCTGGCGAATGGACACTGCGGCACTGGGACTACAAAACCTTGGCAAACGCCCTCCAACGGAACTGCTCAAGCTCAATAAAATCCTGTGCGGCTGCCTCTGGCTCGTCGCTGTCAGTGGCAAGCCTGAAGATGTGCAACTCCTCAGCACACTGGCAAAAAACTTCCAGAAGAACGAGAAAGTCTTCGAGTTCAATCGCATCATCCGGGCTCTGGGCCTCACCGCAGACCGCGACGCCATCAACGAACAGATCGCCCTGCGCCAGAAAACCCGTCATTCCCTGATGCTCGGCCAGATCAACGCCGCCCTGGCCGACTCCGCACAAAAATCCGGCACCAGCATCACCGAACTCGAAGAACGCTCCGCCTATACCCACGACCTCGACAGCCATCATGAACGGGCCGTTCCGCTTCCCAACGGCCTGACCGCGACCCTCTCCGTAAAAACCAACGGCTCCGGCACGGTCACACTCTTCTCCGCCGATGGCACCGAACTGCGCCCGGTCCCTCCCGCGATCCGAGCCGAGCTCAAAACCATCCGCGCCTATGAAAAACTCAGGGAAGAAGCCCGCGCCCTGACAAAGGAAATGCAGGCCCACCGCCTGCGCCTCGAACGCTCCTGGCTCACTCAGGAAAGCTGGACTGCCGAACGTTTCCGCACGAACTATCTGGCCCATCCCGTCCTGTCCTGGCTCGCCCACCGCCAGATCTGGACCCTCACCGCGCCCGACGGCACACAGCGCACCGTCCTCTTCCCGAACGGCACACCCGTCGCCCCGAACGGCACCCCGACCGCCCCCCTGCGCGACGACGAAACCCTTACACTCTGGCACCCGCTGGACGCTGATATGGCCTTCGTCAGCCAGTGGCGCGACACGCTGGAAGCCATCGCCCTCATCCAGCCCATCCGTCAGGCCTGGCGCGAAACCTATGTCCTGACGGACGCCGAGCGCGCTACGTCCCCGGCCTCCCTTCGCTACGCAAAGCAGGTCCTGCGTCAGGCACAGTCTGTCGAACTCGGCCGCCAGCGCGGCTGGCGCGTGCGCACCCTGAGCATGCACATGCCCTCAAGCGAGGGCGATCCCACCAGCCTGACCATTCCCGCCGCCGGTCTGCATGCCGAAATCTGGACCGCCGGCGTCGACGGTCAGGCCGCTTTCCAGCACGGAACATTCACCCATATCCTCACTGATCGGGTTCAGTTCCGTACCGTCACGGACAAGGGCTCCTGGCGTCACGACGGCGGCAAAAAGCTCGCCATCGGCAAGGACACTGTTCCCCTCGAAAACGTCCCGCCGCTGATTTTTTCGGAAGTCATGCGCGATCTGGACCTCTTCGTGAGCGTGGCCTCCATCGGCCTCGAAGTCACCTATCTCGACGGCGCGGAAGGCCGTTCCATCGGCGAATGGCGCCGCCTGAGTGATCTCGCCATGTGGGGGCAGGACGAAACCACGTCCCTCAACGGCCGCGCCCGCATCCGCTATGAGACGCTTGAACGGATCCTCCCCCGCCTCACCATCGCGGACCGCCTGGAACTCACCGACACACATGTCCATGTCCGCGGCGTCCTGCACAGCTACCGGATCCATATCGGAACAGGGAACATCTTCCTCGATCCCGACCGGCGCTATATCTGCATCGTTCCCGACCCCCGCAAAAAGAAACCCAGCATCGCCCTGCCCTTCGACGACGACCAGACCCTCTCGGTCATCCTATCGAAACTCTTCCTTCTCGCTGCCGATGACAAAATCAACGATCCCGTCATCCTCAGGCAGTTCCCCGCCTCCACCCCGGAACAGACATCTTGAACTACCGTCACATTTATCACGCCGGAAACTTCGCCGATTGCATGAAGCATGCTCTGCTTTTGGCACTCATCAGGGCGCTGAAGCGCAAACCCGCAGGCTTCCTTGTCCTCGATACCCATGCCGGATGCGGCCGGTACGATCTGACGTCTGAAGAAGCCGAAAAAACTGGCGAATGGTGCGCAGGCATCGGTCAGCTGCTGAACAGTCCGGCCGCAACACCACTTGCGGATTATCTCGACGCCGTTCGCCCCAACGTGCAGGACCGACACCGCTATCCCGGCTCCCCGGCTTTCGCCCGCGCCGAACTGCGCCCGCAGGATCAGCTTATTGCCTGCGAACTGCACCCTGAAGACGTTCGCCCCCTCCGCCGCCTCTTCCATGCAGACCCGCAGGCCGCCGTCCATCACCGCGACGGTTACGAAGCCCTGCGCGCGCTTCTCCCGGCCAAGGACTTCAAGCGCGGCCTCATTCTCATTGATCCGCCGTTTGAAAAACCGGACGATTTCGCGCGCTGTGCAGAGGCTGTTGCCCTGATCCGTAACCGCTTCCGCGCCGGAATCGTCGCCGTCTGGTATCCGATCAAGCACCGCACACCCGTGCGGGCCTTCTATACGGCCCTTCAGGATGCGGGCATCCGGGATATGCTCGCCTGCGAGTTTCTGCTGCGTCCGCCTGTCGATCCGTCGCGGCTGAATGGTTGTGGTCTGCTGGTCGTCAACGCGCCGTTCGGGTTCGAGGACGAAGCGCGCAATATTCTCGAAGCCCTTGCTGTCGGCCTGCGTTCTCCTGACGCAGAAGATATCAAGATCACGATCGAACGGCTGGCCGAGGAATAATGATGAGCAGACGTCCGCATATCGCCGTTATTGGCGCTGGAGCCTGGGGAACCGCGCTGGCCTGCGCCATGGCAGCCACCGGCGCGGACGTCACGCTTTGGATGCGAAACCCGGTCCCCGCGGGAACCCGCACCCTGCCGCGTTTGCCAGACATCACCCTGCCCGACACTATCACCATTACCGGAGATTTCCCGCGCATCGCCGATGCCGTGTTGCTCGTAACCCCGGTGCAGACCGCCCGTGCCGTCTCAACGCGGCTTCAGACCGTGCTCGACCCGGTCGTTCCGGTCGTGACCTGCTGCAAGGGGCTTGAACAGGCCACCTCTCTCCTGCCGCTCGATGTACTGGCTCAGACCATGCCGAGCCGTCCGACAGGTGTCCTTTCCGGTCCGAATTTCGCCATCGAAATCGCCCGGGGCCTCCCTGCCGCCGCAACGCTGGCCTGCGCGGACCTTGCGCTTGCACAGACCCTCACGGCGCTCCTCAACACATCCAGTTTTCGTCTTTATGCCAGCGATGACGCCGCTGGTGTTCAGCTTGCGGGAGCCGCCAAGAACGTCATTGCTATCGGCGCAGGCATCACGATCGGCGCTGGACTGGGCGAAAACGCCCGCGCGGCCCTTATCACCCGCGCTGTCGCCGAAATCGGCCGCCTCGCCGAAGCCATTGGAGGCCGCGCCAGCACGCTTGCAGGGCTTGCGGGCATGGGGGATCTTATTCTGACCTGCACCGGTCGCGGTTCACGCAACTACAGCGTGGGTCTGGAACTTGGCGAAGGTCGCCCGCTCGCGGATATTCTTGCTTCGCGCACGACAGTTGCGGAAGGCGTTCTGACCGCCCCCGCGATGCTCGCCCTTGCCCGCAAACATAATGTGCGGGTGCCGATTATCGAGACCGTCACCCGCCTCCTTAACGAGGGCGTTTCGATCGAGGAAGCGCGCCATCTTCTGCTGGACCGCCCCCCAACCCGGGAATAACGCCGCGCTTCAGTGAAGAACGGCGCAGGCGACCCGGTCGCCCGAACCACCAATCGGTTGGGTCTGGTAATCATCCGGCTTGGCATGCACCACCACAGATGCACCGTCGGCATCCATCAGCGCAGGCAGAGCTTTGCCGCCCTTCAGCGAAACCAGCGTGGAATAAAGCTCAACCGTCGCGGTCCCGTCCGGTGCGACATACAGATTCGGCAGATCACCGGCGTCATTCGCATCCGCCTTCAGAAGGCCATGCACCACCGGCGTTGTCGCATGGACATGCGCGCCTGCACTGGTGAATTTCGGGGCCGCGCAATTGCCCTTTTCATGAAAATGAATGCCGTGCCATCCCGGCGTCAGCCCCTGCACCTGAAGGCGCAGCAGAACGCCCTTTGGCGCGTCCGTCACGGTCACGATCCCATGAGACGCGCCATCCGTCCCCTTTAGTTCTCCCGACACGCTGTCTGCCGCACAGGCCAGAGAAGGGATGGCTATGGCGGAGGCCAGAAGAAGGGTCAGAAATCCGGAACGACGCATGGGCACTCACAGTCTTTGCAAAGTCAGATGATAACTATTCTCATCTTAGCTTAGGTCAGGCAAATCTTCCGATCAGAGATTCGTGATCCGCCCAGAATCAGACAAAGAGCCCCGCAATGACCGCGCTCATCGCATTGGACAGCGTTCCTGCCACAACAGCCCGCACGGCAAGCGATGCCACATCCGTCCGCCGACGCGGCTCCGCACTTCCGAACGCACCAATAAGAATGCCGATCGTCGAAATATTCGCAAATCCACAGAGGGCAAAAGACAGGATCGTAATCGTCCGTTGCGATAGCGCATGGGCATGGATCAGCGGAGACAGGTTCACATAAGCCACAAACTCATTGAACGCGATCTTCTGCCCCAACAGTCCTCCCGCCACGACACACTCGCTCCACGGCACGCCAAGCAACCAGGCAAACGGCGCAAATACCATTCCCAGAATCCACGACAGAGACAGCCCGACCGCACCGAGAAGCCCATTTGCCAACGCAATCAGCCCCACGAAGGCAATCAGGACAGACCCCACCGCCACCGCGATCTTCGCACCATTCATCGCGCCGTCGGCGATGGCCTCGAACATGCTGTGATGCCCGTGATCCGCGCCCGCAATCTGCGCGTCAGAGCGACGCGGCCCTGGAAACAGAATGCGTGAAAACAGCAAGCCGCCCGGGATGGCCATGAAAGACGCCGCCAGCAGATTCTCCATCGGCACACCCAGCGACGCATATCCCGCCAGCACGGACCCGGCGATGGACGACGTTCCGCTACACAGAACCGTCGCCAATTCCCCCTCCGACATTTCTGCAAGACAGGTCTGAAGCGCGATTGGTATCTCGCTCTGTCCCAGAAAGATCGTCAGCACCGCTGCAAACGATTCCAGCCCCGTCGTTCCCAGGATCCGCGAGAGCGCTCCACCAATCAGCTTCGAGAGGAACTGCAACACGCCCCAATGCTGTAAAAGCCCGAGAAGTGCAGCGACATAGACGATCTCCGGCAGCACCTTCAGCGCAAAGACGAAGCCGCCATTGCCGAACAATCCATCCATTTTCGGGCCAACAAGACCACCAAACAGAAACGCACTGCCCACATCCCCGAAGGACAGAACCTTCGTCACCGCATCGGACACGACATGCAGTCCATGCGCGCCTGCCGGCACCCACAGCACAACCGCCGCAATCAGCACCTGCAAGAGCAACGCCCGGCCCACCAGCGCCCAGTCGATGGCCCGGCGGTTGGTGGACAGGAGCGCCCCCAGAAACAGAAGCCCGGCCATGCCGAAAAGGACGCGCAGGATCACTCAGGCAAACTCCTCATGAAAAACAGGTAGAACTGAACCTGAAACGATCTGAACCTGTCCATCATGTCACGTTCTGTCCACCCCTCCTCTCTCGCCTGCACGCGTCTGACCCGCTAGGATGCCGCCCGACTGATAGGGAAATGCCCCATGACCTGTGCCTATGATTTCAGCCTTCCCGGCCTGTCCGGCGATACGATCGACCTTTCGGCCTATCGCGGGCGACCATTGCTGATTGTCAACACGGCTTCAAAATGCGGCTTTACTCCGCAATATGAAGATCTCCAGCACGTCTGGTCCCGTTATGGCCGTGACACTTCGGATGGTCTGATGGTCATTGGTATTCCGTCAAACGATTTCGGCGAGCAGGAACCCGGCTCTGCGGCAGAGATCAAGACTTTCTGTTACCGCAATTACGGCGTCTCTTTTCCCATGACGGCCAAACAGCATGTCCGTGGTCCTGAAATTACGCCGATTTTTCAATGGCTTGATAAGCAGGGCGGCTTTCTCGCCCGTCCGCGCTGGAATTTCTACAAATACGTGATCGACCGCGACGGCAATCTTGCGAACTGGTTCACCCCGCTGGCCAAACCGGCCTCCAACCGGGTGGAAGAAGCCATCCGCAAGGTTATTCTGAGCAACTGACGGACTGCCCTCACACAGGAGAGATGTGGGCTATCGTCTTTTTTCCTTGAATATCCGTATCGAAATCCGTCACAGTTCAAGTCAGAAATGTGACAGGAGATTCGTTATGAAGGACTCAGCACTCCGTCCGATCCTGCCCCTTCTGGTGGTTGCGGCGCTTGGTGCCCTAACCCCGGCCGTGGCCCATCACGTCACGACTTTCCTTGGCCTGTCCGGCATTTTCTGGGCCAGCGCCATGCTGATGCTGGAAGTCACGCTTCTTTGCATCGGTCTTGCTGCCGTCCGCCCCAGCATGGGCCAGTCGCAGCGCAGCAGCAGCACCCCATACAACCGCGAAACGATCCTGCGCTGAGGCCAATCCGCCACGGCGTGTTTTTCCTGTCACGGAGCATATGTCGCGGCGCTGAATGATAGGCTAGGATCAGGAAATGCTTCGCAATTTCCTGACAGTCGGCAGCTGGACCATGCTTTCGCGTGTCCTCGGCCTCGTTCGTGACCAGCTTCTTGCCGCGTTCCTTGGTGCCGGCCCCGTTCAGGACGCCTACCTGATCGCGCTGAGGCTGCCCAACATGTTTCGGCGTCTTTTCGGCGAAGGCGCGTTCAACGCGGCGTTCGTGCCGATGTTCACCGAGCGTTACGAAACAAAAGGCCCGCAGCCCGCTTTGCGCTTCGCCGGTCAGGCGCTCTCCGGCCTGATGCTGTGGCTTGCGCTGCTGACGATCCTTGCCGAAATTTTCATGCCGTTGGTCGTGAGCTTCATCGGTTCGGGCCTCACCGGCACCCGTTTCGAAATCGCGGTGCATTTGTCGCGAATCACGTTTCCCTACATGCTGCTGATCTGCGGCGCGGCCCTCGTCTCGGGCATTCTCAACGGGCTTGGAAAATTCACCGCCGCCGCCGCAGCTTATGTCACCTTCAACATCATCGGTATCGCGGCGATTCTCCTCGGCGCTCTGGTCTGGCATAATACGGCCGTCGTGAGCGCCTGGGGCGTGACGCTCTCAGGCATCGTGCAGTTTGGCGCCCTCTACTGGGCCGCCCACCGCGCGGGCATGGGGCCACATCTGACATGGCCCAGCCTGTCGGCAGACATGCGGGCGCTTTTGCGCCGCATGGGACCGGGCCTTGTCGGCTCCGGCGTCACCCAGATCAATCTGACCGTGGACATGATCATCGCAACCCACCTGCCTGTGGGAACGCCGTCGATCCTGTATTTCGCGGACCGTATCAACCAGCTTCCCCTCGGTGTTCTGGGCTCGGCGGCGGGAACAGCTCTTCTGCCGCTTCTGACCCGCCATATCGCCAACAACGACCGCGCCGCCGTCCATTCCAGCGTCAACCGCGCCATCGACTACACGCTGCTCCTGACGCTGCCGGCCATGATTGGCATGATCGTCCTCGCCTTTCCCATCATGGCCGCTCTTTTCAGCTATGGTCATTTCACCGTCGCGGACGCTCTCCTTTCCGGCCAGTGCCTTCAGGCCTATGCGCTCGGTCTGCCCGCCTTCGTCCTCATCAAGGTTCTTTCCCCGGCCTTTTTCGCGGAAGGCGACACTGTCACGCCCGTCCGCATCGGTTTCTTCACACTGGGGCTGAACCTTGTCCTCAACCTGCTATTGTATCGACCGCTCGGTCATATTGGGCCGCCGCTGGCCAGCACGGCTGCCGCTTTCGTTAACTGCACCCTCCTCGCTGTCATTTTGCATCGGCGTGGCCTGTTCATCGCGGACCCGCTCCTGAAAGGCCGCGCCCTGCGCATTACGGGGGCTGCCGTCATGATGGCGCTCTGGGTCGCGGCTTCAGAAAAACTCGCAGCGCCCGACCTTCCTTCCTGGCATGGCGTGTGGCGCTTCAGCATGCTCATGGCTCTGATTATCTTCGGCATGCTGGTCTATGTCATGACGCTCGATGCCTTGAAGGTGGTGCGTCTGCGCGACGTCGCCGTGGCTTTCCAGTCACGCCTGAACCGCAGACGCACCCGCTGACCCCGCCCTGCCGGTTCACACACCGGCAGGAAGACGGTATTGCCAAGGCACTGTTTTCCCCTTCCCCGACCTGACAACCCGGAGACCGGACCCATCGGCACTTTCATGCCCCTGCCTACCGCCGAAAACGCCAGCCCCGCGATGGCCCAGTGGTTCGATCTCAAACACCGCGAACCCGATGCTCTGCTGTTTTTCCGCATGGGCGATTTCTACGAGCTGTTTTTCGCCGACGCACAGGCCGCCGCCATGGCGCTCGACATCGCACTGACAGCCCGCGGCACGCATCAGGGCGAGCCGATCCCCATGTGTGGCGTCCCGGTCGCGGCCGCCCCGGCCTATCTCTCGCGACTGATCCGCCGCGGCTTTCGCGTTGCCGTCGCCGAACAGACGCAGACACCACCCAAAAAAGGCGAAAAACCCCAGAAAGGCCCGCTCGCCCGTGCCATCGTTCGCGTCGTCACCCCCGGCACCCTGACCGAAGACGAACTGCTCGAAGCCGGACGCGCCAACCTCCTACTCGCCCTCGCCCGCAGTCCTGAAAAACGGGCAAAAACAATCGGCGCGGCCTGGATCGACATCTCCACCGGGGCCTTTGAGACAGCCTCGGTCAGTGATGCCGCTTTGCCGGAACTTCTGGCAAGGCTGGACCCCGCCGAAATCCTGTCCGAACCGGACCTCACCCCGCCCGACTATGCGAGCCGACTGGCCCCCGTCGCCGTCCCGCCCACGCTCGACAGCGCCCGCACCCTCGTCGCCCGCGCCTATGGCGTGGCGCAAATCGACGCCCTTGGAGACTTCCCGCCCGAACAGGCCGTCGCCTGCGCCATTGCCCTGAACTACGTCCAACGCAGTCAGGCCGGAGCGCTTCCGCGCCTTTCCCGTCCCATTCCGCAGGGCACGGACGGTGTGCTGGGTATTGATCCCGCCACCCGCGCCAGCCTCGACATTCTCCGCACCCGCGACGGGGAGACGAAACACAGCCTCCTCGGTGCCGTCACCCGCACCGCTACAGCCGCAGGTTCGCGTCTTCTGGCCCAGTGGCTCGCTTCTCCGCTGACGGATGCCACCGCCATCACGGATCGGCAGAACGGCTGGCTCTGGCTCCAGTCTATTCCCAGCCTGTCCAGTGCGTTAGGCGATATTCTGCGCCGCACGCCCGACCCTGCCCGTGCTCTTGGCCGCATCTCCGCTGGGCGTGGGCAGCCGCGCGATCTCGCCGCGATCCGCGACACGCTGATCGCCGCCAACGACATAACGGCCCTGTTCCAGCCTGCCTGCGATGCCTCTACACCCACGCTGATCCGTACACTCACCGCTGGTCTGTACGGCCGCGCCGACACCCTGCTGGAGCAGCTTCAGGCTGCTGTCGCCGAAACCCTTCCCGCCCGTATCGAAGACGGCGGCTTTATCGCGCCCGGCTACAATGCGGAGTTGGATCGTTATCGTGGCCTGCGTGACGAAAGCCGCCGCATCATCGCCGCCATGCAGGGCGAATTGTCTGAAAAATTCGGCGTCACGACGCTGAAAATCAAACACCACGCACAGCTTGGCTACGTCATTGAGGTCCCGTCCGCGGCTGGCACGAAACTGCGCGACAACCCCGAACTCTCGTTCCGCCAAGGGACTGCCAGTCTCGCCCGCTTCTCCACCGAAGAGCTTGCCGGTCTGGATCGTGCGATCCTCGAAGCCGCCGACAGAACCTCTGCGCTGGAACGCCGCATCTTCGCCGAGCTCTGCGCCCGCATTCTCCAAACCCCGGCTCTCGATGAAGTCGCGGAGTTTCTGGCCCTCGCCGACGTGTTGCGCTCCTGCGGTCTGCTCGCCGAAGGTGGATCATGGTGCCGTCCCGTCGTCACGGACGGCACGGAATTTGCGCTCGTTGCCTGCCGACATCCGGTTGTGGAAGCAGCACTCGCCGAGTCGGGAAGCGCAGATGCCCGCTTCATCCCCAATGACTGCGCCCTGCCGCCCGAACACCGCGCCATGCTGCTCACAGGGCCGAACATGGCGGGCAAATCCACCTTCCTGCGACAAACCGCACTGGCCGTGATCCTGGCGCAGGCAGGGCTGCCTGTCCCGGCAAAATCCGCGCAGATCGGTGTCGTGGACCGTCTGTTTTCCCGCGTTGGCGGCGCGGATGATCTTGCCCGGGGCCGCTCCACCTTCATGGTCGAAATGACCGAGACAGCCGCGATTCTCAATCAGGCCGGACCAAAATCGCTTGTGGTCGTGGACGAGATCGGGCGGGGCACCGCAACCCTCGACGGTCTGTCCATCGCATGGGCCACCCTCGAAGCCCTGCACACACAGCTTGGCTCGCGGACAATCTTTGCCACACATTTCCATGAACTCGGCGCGCTGACCGACTTCCTGCCCCGCCTCGCGCCTTACACGATGGCCGTGAAGGAATGGCGCGGCGAGGTTATCTTCCAGCACGAGGTCCGCCCCGGTGCCGCCCGCAAGAGCTGGGGCCTGCATGTCGCAAAACTGGCAGGAATCCCCACTTCTGTCATCAACCGTGCCAGCCGTCTGCTGACCCAGTTCGAGCGCGAGCAGGCCGATTCCCGCTCGTCTCTGCCGTTGTTTGAAGCGGTTGCGGAACCAGAGTCGGCGGCGCCTGCCGCGCCCATCGCCCCTACCCCGCTGGAGGACGCACTCCGCGCCCTGAACCCCGACGATCTCTCTCCCCGGGACGCGCTGGATGCGTTATACTCTTTGAAACGCCTTGCCTCAGGAAACGGCACTTGAAAGAAAACTCTTTCTGGGGCGAAACTCTCCCTCTTTCCTTCGCTGACGATACGGATAAGCCCCTGTCTGACCGAACCGCCCCCCTCCCGTATGACCCGGCCTCCTCCCTGCAGAGCGCTCTCGATACGGCTGCGGAACAGGGCCAGACAAGCCGCGAAGCCGTGCTTTCGATCCTGCGGCGGCATCTCGGCAGCGGAAACGCTTCCGTCCGCTATCAGTTTGAAAAGCGCCGGATCTCAGGAATCGATGCCGCCCGCGCGCTCGCCCGTCAGGCCGACGACATGGTCTGCGCTCTGGCCGATCTCGCTGCGCAGAAACACGGCGCTCCCGACGAAACGCTCTGTCTTTGCGCCACCGGCGGCTATGGCGCGGGCCTGCTCGCCCCCTTCAGCGACATCGACATCCTGTTCCTGATCCCCGGTGACCCTTCCGCGGCCATGACGGCGCGGATCGAGTTCATTCTTTACGCCCTGTGGGATCTCGGTCTGCGCGTTGGTCATGCCACACGTTCCATCACAGAATGCGTCCGCGATGCCGACACAGACCTGACGATCCGCACCGCCCTGCTGGACCTGCGCTTCCTGAATGGTGATCGCACCCTCGCCCGCAATCTGCGATGCGCTCTGGGCGCTGACCTCCAAAACGATCGTCTGTGTGACTTCGTCATGGGCAAGATCGGCGAACGCGAGCAGCGCCACCGCCGCTTCGGCGACAACCCCTACATGGTTGAGCCGAACATCAAGGAGGGCCGCGGTGGCCTGCGGGACCTGCAAACCCTGAACTGGATGGGTCGTGCAGCTCTAGGCTGTGCCGTCTCGACACCGGACCGCAACGGTGCGCCCGCCGAAGCACCCCAGACGCCGTCTTTCGCGTCTTTCGGCCTGCTGACAGAGCGTGAAGCCCATCGGGCCCGGCGCTCATGGGACTTCCTGTGGACCGTTCGCCTGCACCTGCACTACATCACGGGGCGCGCTGAAGAACGCCTGACCTTTGACGTCCAACCCGTTATCGGCGGACGCATGGGGTATGCAACGCACGGCCGTCAGCGCGGTGTTGAACGCTTCATGCGGCATTACTTCCTGACCGCCCGTGACGTCATGCGCCTGACCAGCGTGCTTCAACCCGTTGTGCTGATGCATCTTCAGGATCAGACCACCGGCGAGCCGCCCAAAATCGTTCCCGGCCCCGAAGAATTCCAGACAATTGCCGGACGCATCTGTCCTATCGAGCCCGTCACTTTCGCAGACCAGCCCCGCGAGATGTTCCGCCTGCTCGATTGCGGGCGTCGTCACGACCTGCCACTGCATCCCATCGCAATGCAGCAGATCATCCGCAACGAACGCCATGCCGTGACCCTGCGTGACGATCCCGAGACTGCAAAAATCTTTCTGGATCTGCTCTGCGAGCCGAGTGCGGACGACACCAAAGCCGTGCCGTTCTGGCTCCCAATCCTGAACGAAACCGGCCTCCTCGGCCGTCTCCTGCCGGACTGGTCCCGCGTTGTCGGGCAGATGCAGTTCGACAGCTATCATATCTATACGGTCGATGAGCATATCGTCGAAGCCGTTCGCATGATGGGTCAGATCGAAGCCGGTCGCATGGCGGACGAAATCCCACTGGCCTACACGCTGGCCAGCGACCTGCGCTCCCGACGCGCGCTTTACGTCGCCGTCCTGCTGCACGATATCGGTAAGGGACGCGGCGGTGACCATTCCGAGATCGGCGCCGACCTCGCCCTCACCATCTGTCCGCAACTCGGCCTCGACCCCGAAGAAACCGACACAGTCTCTTGGCTGGTCTTGCACCATCTCCTGCTCTCCCAGACCGCCTTTACCCGCGACATCGACGATCCCCGCACGATCCTCGACCTTGCCGACACCATCCAGTCTCCCGAACGCCTACGGCTGCTGCTGCTGCTGACCATCGCCGACATGCGCGCCGTCAGCCCAAAAGTCTGGAACGCCTGGAAAGCGACGCTTCTGCGCGAACTTTTCTCCCGCGTTGCCGAGGTTCTGGAAGGCGGATTGGCTGCCACCGAGCGCGACAGCCGCGTCAACCATGCCCGCGACCTCGCCCGGGATGGCCTTACCGGCACACTGCCTGAAAGCAGCATCGAACGCTTTCTGGAACTCGGTTACCCGAGCTACTGGCTCGGATTCGACACCGATACCCAGATGCGCCACGCCCGCATGGTCCACGATTCGGACCGATATCGCTCTCCCGTGACGGTCGAAGCCTTCCCGATCCCCGAACGCGGCGTTACCGAACTCACCGTCCTCTGCGCCGACCATCCGGGCCTCTTCTCACAGATTGCGGGGGCGCTCGCGGTCGCCGGGGCCTCCATCGTGGACGCCCGTATTCACACGCTGAGCGATGGTATGGCGCTCGACACATTCTGGGTGCAGGACGGCGAAGGTTGTTCCTTCGAGGAGCCTCACCAACTCGGGCGCCTCAACCATCTCGTGGAACAGGCACTGTCGGGCCGCCTCGACATCCGCAAGGGCATTGAAGACGCCAGCCATCACAGCACTTCGCGCCGAATGCGCGCCATTCACGTCCCACCCCGCGTCGTCATCGACAACACGGCTTCGGACCGTCATACCGTTATCGAGGTCAACGGTCGCGACCGTCCCGGACTGCTGCACGACATCACATCAACGCTTAGCAGCCAGTCCCTTCAGATATCCTCGGCCCATATTACGACCTATGGGATGCGCGCCGTGGACGTGTTCTATGTGCGGGACCTACTGGGCCTAAAAATCACCGATCCGGTCCGCCTTGCTCGTCTGCGCGAGACCCTGCTGGCGTCCCTCACAAGCCCTCCGGTCACCGCTCCCGCAAACTGAGCGCCGCTGCTACGTCCTCCAGCACTACCGACCATCCTTCAGCGATGCCCGCTCCGGCGGGCGGGCGGAACTGACGGACATCGTGGTACCAGTCCACGTCTTTCCAGCGCCAGTCCCCGCCTTCACGGTTCAGCAGCCAGAGCGGACGCCCCAGTGCTCCTGCCATATGCGCCACCAGCGTATCCACACTGATCACCAGCGCACATCGCCCCACTTCTCGCGCCAGATCTTCAAAAGTTTCAAGCGATACGCGCTCCATCCATTCCGGCGCATCGCCGGGCTGAAGCGCCACAAACCGTATCCCGGAAACCTGTCGCAAAGCCTCCAGACATCCGGTCGGAACCGAGCGTCTGCGATCAAAGCGGTAGGACGGATTTCCCGACCAGCAGAGTCCGATCCGCCCTGCTTCAGGCATTTCTTCAACCGCAAGATAGGGCTTAGTAGAAGGTGGCGCTTCAAGCCCCAGAACAGCCGGAAGACTTAACAGGCTGATCTCCGCCGCCACAGGCCCTTCCGCTGGTAGAATCCGCCCCTGATCCAGGTCTGGCATCAGCCCCGCCAGCGCGGCCGTGCGGAACCGCAAACGCAACGGACGGAGCCGCGCCGCCTGTATCAGAAACCGCAGGAACTGGACCTCATCGCCCAGTCCCTGCTCTCCCACGACTGCAACAGGCTCCTCGCCCGCCGAGCCGTCCCACTGCGGGCTGTCCGAAACCAGCCCCAGAAGCGAGCGACGGCTTTCAAAGCACGGCCAGCCTTCCGCAAACCGTCCCTGTCCCAACAAAACGGTTGCCCGGTTGAAACGCGCCCTCTCGGCTTCTTCCCCTGCTTCACGGGCCATGATCATTTGGAACAGAGCGTCCGCATCCTCCAAGCGCCCAATTTCCATCAGGATCGTGCCAAGATTGTTGGCAATCCGTGCATCCGAAGGACGTAACTCCAACGCTTGCCCTAATGTGCTGTACGCCGCCGCAAGCTCGCCTCGCGCCATCTGCACAAGGCCAAGACTGTTAAGAGTCTCCGCCGTCCCAGCCCCGAGTTCACAGGCCCGCAACAGAACGTCTCCTGCTTCATCGAAAGCATTTCCAGCGAAAAGAGCGGCACCCAGATTGGCCAGCGCTGCGCCGTCACCGGGCCTGTCGCGCACGACCTGCCGGAACTCTCCGACCGCCTGCATCACCAAACCGTCATCGAGAAAAAGTTCCCCGATTCGGGTTCTCACATTACTTTTATCTGGCAGCAGAGCCGCTGCTTTCTGCAAAGCCTTCCGCGCTTCGCCTCGACGCCCCAGCCCTGCAAGTGCCTCTGCAAGCGCAGCATGGGCACGCGGATCGGCAGGCTGTAATAGTACGGACACATGCAATGCGGCCCGCGCCGCCTCAGTATGACCCTGGTCAAGCAAGGCCAGGCCCAGCGTTATGTGCATCCGTGCCCTGCGATCGGGAGAAACAGCCGATTTCTGTAAGACACGCCCCACCAAGGCGACTGCTGTAGCACTCTGCCGGCGGGCTCGGGCGAGACACGCCATACCGTGCAGAGCATCCGGCTGGCCCGGTTCGGTGGTCAGAATGACGCGAAAGCCCTCCTCCGCGCCAGAGAGGTCTCCTGCGTCGAAACAAGCGAAAGCGGTTTCTGTGGGGTCAGGAGAAAATAGCACTGTCATCAATTCTTCGTGCTCCGGAAAATCCTAAAAATTCCCAAAGATAGTGTTAACGAAGTTTTCACGATTCTCTGGTCAATATTGTAAGTCCGAGACAGAAGCAGAGGTTTTTCAGCAATGCATCTTGAGCAACGAACCGGTCCTGTGCCGGGCTTGGTGTACGCGACTGTCCGACAGGGTATGACCACCCGAACATTCCCCATCGAAGTACGCCGTACGGCTTCCGGCCACTATATCTCCCGTATGCCAGACAATCGCTGGTCCATCGAATGCCTGACCGTCGAAGCCGCGCTGCTCATGCATGCCGCAGTCCTGTTCCCGATCGAACAGGAACTCTCTCCCTGGCTCTCCAATCCCAAGCCTGCCCCGTCCGCGCTTAGCAATGCTGCTGGACCGATAAAGAGCCCGATTGCTGATGGTCAGGGGCCCCTTCCGGAACCTCCGAAAACTCTCAAACGGAAAACCGAAGCGAACTCCTGAGTCCACTTCATCCTTGCCAAATGCGTCCGGCAAGGCAATGTCAGTCCTATGAAAACCCGTCTCCTGCACGTCGCCGCCGCAACAGGGCTGGCGGCATTGGCCTTGAGCGCCTCTCCCGCCAGAGCGGATCACCCCTGGCAGGCTTCTCCCACTCAGGCTTCCATCACAGCCGACGCAGCACTCCCCGGCCTTCGACCCACCGTGCTGCTTGCAGGTAAGAACGGAACCTATCTCGCTGTCGATGCCAGCGGACATCCCGTCCGGATCGACGCCACCAACACGCCGACTCCCTTATCCGGCCCCGACGTTCCCACTGAGCAGCTGACCGCGCTCGCGACCTCAGGCGACGATTTGTGGGGTCTTTCGACAGAGAAAACTCCCACCCTCATCCGCATGTCCTCGGACGGATCGGCCCAGTCCCGCCTCCCGCTGAACGGTGCCACGATTGCGGGCAGTAATCTTGTCGCGCTTCAGGTTCACGGCACGCAGGCCTATCTGGCCGACGAAGGCAAACCTGGTCTCGTCGCGGTTGATCTCAAGACTGGCAACGCAAAGCGTTTCCTGTCCTATGATCCTTCTCTCACCGGGCGTCATCCGCTCCTGCGCGCCGGTCAGCCCCGGATGGGACCAGACGGACGCCCCATGGCGGGTGGCAATGTGCGCTTCCTGCTTCTGGACGCAAAAGGCCAGTGGCTATTCTATCAGCCCGCCTGCGGCCCGATGTCCCGCATCGACACCGCTCTGCTGACCGACACGGAGTTCACGCCCGTCGAGCAGCTTGACGGCATTACTGAATGGCGGACAACCCCTGGCATTGGCGGCGAAACCCTGACGCCGGACAACATATTTTACCTCTCCGACATTACCGTCGGCAGCATCCTGAAATTCGGCCCTGACCGTATTCCTCTGCGGATCCTCACAGACCCGCGTCTCTATGATGCAGGCGCGCCCGCAGTCTCCGACAGCCACCAGATGGCCGTACTCGCCACGGAAGATGGCAAAACGCACATTCTTCGCATCGCCTTGCCCTGACAGGACGTGCTATAAAATCCCCCATGCGCTACCGATCGACCCGCGGCGAGCTGACCGCCGACGCCCCGAATTTCTCTGACATCCTTCTCGCTGGCCTTGCGGGAGACGGCGGTCTCTACATGCCGGAGAGCTGGCCGAAGATCAGCCCGCAGACCCTGCGTGAATGGCGCGCGCTCTCCTATCCGGATCTCGCTGCAGAAGTCATCGCCCTCTTCACGGAAGGCGCAATCGACGTCGACACCCTGCGCCACATGACGCGGGACGCCTATGCCGGTTTCGACCATGCCGCCGTCGTCCCGCTGGTTGAAATCGAGCAGGACCTCTACTCCCTCGAACTGTTCCACGGCCCCACGCTCGCCTTTAAAGACATGGCGATGCAGATGCTCGGCCGCCTGTTCGATCACGTCCTGACCCAGCGCAACCGCCATGTCACGATCGTCGGCGCAACGTCCGGCGACACTGGCTCGGCCGCCATCGAAGCCTGCCGTGGACGCGAACGCCTCTCCGTCGTTATCCTGCATCCCAAGGGTCGCACCTCGGACGTCCAGCGCCGCCAGATGACGACCGTTCAGGATGACAACATCCTCAACATTGCCGTCGAAGGCGATTTCGATACCTGTCAGGATCTGGTCAAGGCGATGTTCGCTGACCATGTTTTCCGCGACGAAGTCTCGCTTTCAGCCGTCAATTCCATCAACTGGGCCCGCATCGCCGCCCAGATCCCGTATTATGTCCGCGCGGCTCTCGCTCTTGGCGCACCGGACCGCGAAGTCTCGTTCTCGGTTCCGACCGGCAATTTCGGCAATGTCCTCGCCGCATGGGCCGCAAAGCAGATGGGTCTTCCCATCAAAAAGCTCTGCATCGGCTCGAACCGCAACGACATTCTGACGCGCTTCGTCATCGACAACGATATGAGCGTCCGTACTGTCGAACCGAGCCTGTCGCCGTCGATGGATATTCAGGTCTCGTCCAATTTCGAGCGCCTGCTGTTCGAACTGCTGGACCGCAATTCGACACGCTGCGCCGCCATCATGCGCGAGTTCCGCGAGACTGGTCGCATGGCTGTCCCGCATGATGCCTGGACCCGCATGAAGGACGTCTTCGAGGGTATGACCCTTACCGACGAACAGACCAGCGAGGCCATGCGCCTGTTCTACAACGAGAGCCTCTATCTCGCGGACCCGCACACCGCGATCGGCCTTGCCGTCGGCAAGCGCTTTCAGGAACCGGGCACCCCCATGGTCGCGGCTGCCACGGCTCATCCTGCCAAGTTCCCGGATGCCGTCACCGCTGCTACAGGCATTCATCCCAAACTGCCGCCGCACCTGTCCGACCTGTTCGAGCGCACCGAGCGTTACGAGTGCATGGACAGTCAGATCGCCGGTCTTCAGGACGCTGTCCGCGCTCATATCAAACGCGCCTGATCTTCAGAAAAACACAGGCTCTCCATCCGGGGAGCCTGCCTTCCTTCGACATTACGGAACCTCATGCCCGATACGATTGAAGTCACCAGACTCGATAACGGCCTGACCATCATCACCGAACGGATGGACCGCGTTGAAACCGTGTCTTTTGGAGCCTATGTCTCCATCGGCACACGCGACGAGACCGCCGCCAATAACGGTGTCTCTCACTTCCTCGAACATATGGCCTTCAAGGGCACCGAGCGTCGTTCCGCCGCGCAGATCGCCGAAGACATCGAAAATGTGGGCGGTTACATCAACGCCTACACGGCCCGCGAAACTACGGCCTATTACGTCAAGCTGCTGAAGAACGACCTCGCGCTCGGCGTAGATATCATCGGCGACATCCTGACCCACAGCACGTTTCTCGATGCCGAAATCGAGCGCGAACGCGGCGTGATCCTTCAGGAAATCGGTCAGGCCAACGACACCCCCGACGACATTATTTTCGACCAGTTTCAGGAACGCGCCTTCCCCGAACAGCCCATGGGCCGCCCCACACTGGGCTCGGAAGAGCTCGTGTCGAGCATGACGCGCGACACGCTCATGTCCTACATGCGCGAGCACTACACCACCCACAATATCACCATCGCCGCCGCCGGAAACCTGCACCATCAGGACGTCGTGGACTTGGTGAAGGAGCATTTCCGCGACCTGCCATCCCACCAGACGCCCCGCCCCCGTGCTGCGGCCTATGAGGGCGGCGAACTCCGCACGACGCGAGAACTGGATCAGGCCCATCTCGTCATGGGCTTCCCCTCGGTCAGCTACCTGCACCCCGACCATTACGCAGTCATGATCCTCTCGACCCTGCTTGGCGGCGGTATGTCTTCGCGCCTGTTTCAGGAAATCCGTGAGCGGCGCGGGCTGGTTTACAGCGTCTATTCCTTCGCGTCCCCTTTCAGCGACAGCGGCCTGTTCGGCCTCTATGCTGGTACGGGCGAGGATCAGGCTGCCGAACTTGTTCCCGTCATGATCGACGAACTCAAGCGCCTTCAAGACGGTCTGAGCGAAGCGGAACTCTCCCGCGCCCGCGCGCAGCTCAAATCCTCGCTCCTGATGTCGCTGGAAAGCACCGGCAGCCGCTGTGAACAGCTTGCCCGCCAGATTCAGGTCCATAACCGCCCGGTTCCGACGTCAGAAACCGTTGCGAAAATCGACGCTGTAACGGAAGCCGACATCCTGCGCGTCGCCCGCATCATTTTTTCCGGCACGCCGACCTTCACCGCGATCGGCCCCGTCGGCACCATGCCCTCTCTGGAGGACATCACAGCAAGGCTTGCCGCATGACCATGACGCCCGTCGAAGCCCTCCTCGCCGCCGCTCGCCGCCACGGCGCAGATCACGCGGATGCCATTTTCATCCGTGACGAATCTGAATCCGCCCTGATCCGCAAAGGCGTTCCCGAAGGCATCGAGCGCTCCGAAAGCGTCGCGCTCGGGTTGCGCGTCTTTCGCGGCAAACAGGCCGCCACGGTTTCGACAAGCGTTCTGAACGAGGCTGAATTCGACCGTCTGGCCGAACAGGCCTGCGCCATGGCCCTCGTCATTCCCGAAGACCAGTATGCCGGACTGGCTGAATCCGCCCTTCAGGGTCGTTTCGATGCCACCGGACTCGACCTTGAATGCAGTGCCTCGCCAAGCATGGACGACCTCCTCGCCCGCGCCCGTGAAGCCGAGGATACTGCGCTGTCTTTTGCAGGCATCACCAACACCAACGGCGCCTCCGCCGGGCACGGCCGGACCTCGGTCGCCCTCGGTACTTCGGCAGGGTTCTTCGGCGCTTATAGCCGCACTGCACATTCCACCAGCGCCAGCGTTCTTGCTGGCGAAGGGGCAACGATGCAGCGCGACTATGCCTATCGCAGTGCCGTACATCTGGAAGACCTCGAAAGCCCGACCGTCATCGGCCGCGAAGCTGCCGAGCGGGTTCTGGCTCGCATCAATCCCGGCCGCCCCCGTACAGGCACTTACAGCGTCATCTACGACCCGCGCGTCTCCGCATCACTGCTTGGTCATCTGGTTGGCGCCATCAACGGCGCGGCCATCGCTCGCGGAACGTCCTTCCTCAAGGACAGCCTTGGCAAGCAGATCCTCTCCGCTGGCCTGACCGTCCATGACGATCCGCGCCGCATCCGGGGGGCAGCGTCCCGCCCGTTCGATGCCGAAGGCTGTGCCGCCTTGCCGCTGGACCTGATCGCAGATGGCGTCCTGCAGACATGGTTGCTCGATTCCCGCAGCGGTCGCCAGCTCAACATGCCCACCAATGGCCGCGCCAGCCGTGGGGTCGCCTCTCCGCCTTCCCCAAGTGTGACAAATCTTCATCTCGCAGCCGGAACCCTTTCTTCCGAGGCTCTGCGTTCCGATATCAGTGAAGGGATCCTGATCACCGAACTCATGGGCTCTTCGGTCAACATGCTGACCGGCGATTACAGCCGTGGCGCTTCGGGTTTCATGATCCGCAACGGCGAGATTGCCGAACCCGTTGCCGAACTCACGGTTGCGGGCAATCTGAAAGACATGTTTGCCCGCTTGGTTCCGGGCAGTGACCTGATGTTCCGGCAAAGCGTGAATGCGCCGAGTATCCGGATCGACGGCATGAACATTGCAGGACTTTGATGCGTAATTTTCGACTTCTCCCCATCGCCTTCGCGGTCTTCTGCCTTTTCGGAACGGCAGATGCGCGCCCGGGCGGCGGCAGTTCTATCGGAAGCCGCGGCTCCCATACCTGGAGCGCCCCGCCGCGCACCTCCATCACGCCCGGCTGGGCGCGCCCGATGGACCAGTCCGCAACCCCGCGTCCCTCGCCCAATTACGGCGGCGCACCCGGCTATGCTGCTCCGGCCCGTCCGATGCCAGGTTACGGTGCTCCGGCCTACAGACCGTCCTATCCGGTCCGGCATCCGTTCCTGAGCGGCTTTGCGGGCGGTTTTCTGGGCGCGGGGCTTTTCGGTCTCCTGAGCGGCCACGGCATGATGGGCGGCATGACAGGCGGAACGTCGTTCTTCGGCTTCCTGTTTCAGGTTCTGATTATCGGCGGCCTGATTGCTTTTGTGCTGCGTCTGTTCGGCAATCGCCGTCAGAACCAGATGGGCGCCAGTTCCACAGGAATGCCCGCAGGGGCCTCGCCTTTCGGCAATAACGGCGGCAGCACACCCGTGACGCTCACGAATGACGACTATACGAGCTTCCAGAGGCTTCTGCTCGACATTCAGGCGGCCTGGAGCGCACAGAACATGCGCGCGCTTGCCAGCATGGCCACTCCGGAAATGACGGGCTATTTCAACGCACAGCTTTCCGAACTCGCCAGCCGTGGCGCACGGAACATCGTGTCCAACGTCCAGTTCCAGCGCGGTGACCTCTCCGAAGCCTGGCGTGAAGGCAATCTGACCTACGCCACCGTTGCCATGCGTTACGCCATGACGGATGTTACGACGGACTCCATGGGCAATGTCATTGACGGCAGTTCCACCGAACCCGTGATCGTAACGGAGCTCTGGACCTTCGTCCGGGCTGATGGACGGGGCAACTGGATCCTCTCCGCCATCCAGCAGGCAGGCTGAAAAGCGCCTCAAACGCAAAAAGGCCCGGAGCAAAACTCCGGGCCTTTTTTATTGCCTGAACGCCACTTAAAGCCGTGTCAGCGTAATCACATAAAAAATCACGGCCAGCAGCACCACACCGCTGACAATCCCCGTAATCCGGCTCAGCCGCCGCTTGCGGGCAAGATCAATATCCGTCGTCATGGTCATCCGATCAGAACCCGGTCAACAAGAAGCCCGCAGAACAGCAGGAACAGATAAGCCAGCGAGTATCGGAATGCGAAGCGCGCGGGCTTGTCCTTTGTCAGACTCACACCCGCTGCATCCTGTTTGTCCATCAGCACGCGAAACGCGCAGAGAATGAAGCCCAGATCCAGCAGGCTGGTCACGATCGTATAGGTCAGCCCGACTTCATGAACGAACGTTGGCACCAGCGATACCGCCGTAAGAATGAACGTATAGATCAGGATCTGCCACCGCGTATGGCGCGCGCCCTTCACGACCGGCAGCATCGGAATGCCAGCCTTGTCATAATCCTTGCAGGCATAAAGCGACAGCGACCAGAAATGCGGCGGCGTCCACAGGAACACGATCGCAAACATCGCGACCGGCAGAACCGCCATGGAATTCATGCTTGCAGCCCAGCCGATCATCGGCGGGAACGCGCCCGCAGCCCCACCGATTACGATGTTCTGCGGCGTGCTCCGCTTGAGCCACATCGTATAAATGACGCTGTAGAAAAAGATCGAAAACGCCAGAATACCGGCTGCCAGCGCATTCGTCGCGAGCCAGAGCACAACGACAGACAGAACCGACAGCACGATCCCGTAAACCAGCGCCGCCTGTTCCGGCATCCGCCCGTCCGGGATAGGCCGCACGACCGTCCGCTTCATGATCGCGTCGATGTCGCGGTCGTACCACATGTTGATGGCGCCTGCGGCCCCTGCCCCGATGCAAATGCACAGGATGGTAATCAGTCCGATGGGAATGGACGGCCAACGCGGCGCCACGGCCATACCCGCGGCCCCGGTAAACACCACCAGAGAAATCACACGCGGTTTAAGAAGTGCCAGCCACTCGCGCAGGGACGGATCATTATCCTTCCCCGGAACGGAAAAAACCCCCGAAGGGGCCAGAGGTGTTGTCTTATCGCTCATGCCGAGACCCGGGCACGCCCGGTCTCCCTCAGCAAGAACAGCCCCACCAGCCCAAAGGCCAGGAGACTGAGCCCCATCAGAACCTCACCATAAATCATCACGCTCGGCACGATTGAACAAAACGCGCCCACAAGCATGAGACCCGCATGACCTCGGCTGAGCAGCGTAGGCACCCGACCGGGGAGAAGCCTCTCAACCCAGGCATAGACCCCGCCACACAGCGCCATGATCCCACCAAACGCCACGGCCGTATGATCGCCTGAATGGCCCGGCAGACCATCTGACAGCCATCCCGCCGCAAACAGCAGGATGCTACCAATCGCCCACAGCGCAGTTCCATCCAGATCGCGCTTCTGCTGCCACACATCCCGGCACAGCGCCCCGATCAGCACCACCGACGGCACGATCTGCGTCACCAACATAAGACTGGCCCCTACCTCGGATGCCAAAGAGCCATACAGTCCGTCCATCCAGAACAGCGGACCACCAATCCCCATCACGCCAAACACATAAGGCGCAACCGTCCAGGACGCCCCGCCACGGGCAGAACGTGACAGAAGAGCCGACGTGACCAGCCCGAGTGCTGGGGTCAGCATCAGTGCCATTTCAGGCAGATGGAGCGTTTCGATGAGAGCGTCGGTGGTCAGTCCGTTCATCATACCGCGCGTCACGACAGCCGCCAGAACCGGCGCCACCAGAACGACACTGCATGCCGTTGCGAGAAGCGACCATGCCAACGGGGCCATATCCCTGAAGCGGCAGGTCCGTCCTTCGAGGCAGGTTGTAATCACATCAATCGCTACAGCCAGAATACCGGCAGACCAGAGCAGCATCGCGACGAACGGCAGGAGGGGCAGAAGGACAACGCCTGCCGAAAGAAAACCGAACCCCGCCAGCGTCAGTCCGCGAAGTACCGTTCGGTCAGTCCCGAGCGCTGCCGGGAGAAGCCACTGCCCAAACCCGCCCAGCGCGGCAGGACACATGACGAAGAACGTCATGAGAATACCGTGGCAGAAGGCCTGTCCACTTGTGGGATGTGTCTGGAGAATTGGCAGGGCCAGGGACCCACCCAGCAGGCCTGCAAACAGGGCCAGCAGAATGAAGGATGTTCCGACTCGGCGGCTTGAGCGGTCCGAGCCAGTATCCGGAGCAGTATCGACGGCCTGATAAGTCATGATCGCGTAGTCGGTCCCTGAACTTAGGAATACCGCAGCGAGCGTCGGAATACTCGGCGCCGACACACATACGGAACCAAACGCCGATCAGGCGACCAGGGCTGCTGCGTCGCTTTTACTCTCGCATTGCGGCAATGTCACGAGTGTAAACAGCCCCGCAGGCGGAACCGGCGTCAGCGTGGCACGACGCAGATCTTCCGGCGGCAGAAGCGACTCAATGGCGAAATCCGGATGCCAGCCCAGCGAGCGCGACGCCCGGGCCATGCCACGCTCCACCGACAGACGCACGCCACCGGTCGCCAGAAAATGGTTCACAAACAGGATGTGCCCACCTGGCTTCACGACGCGCTTGAGTTCGGCCAGCAGCCGGTCAGGGTGCGGGACAACGGAGGCCACGAACATCGCTACCGCAATATCGAAGCTGTCATCTTCGAACGTTGTGGCTTCCGCATCCATTTCCAGCAGATCGTCCACATTCGTCAGATGCTCCTGAAGCACCCGCATCCGTGCACGCTCAAGCATGTCTTCGGAAAGATCGATTCCCGTGATGCGTTTGCTCTGGGAGTAGGACGGCAGGGCCAGCCCCGTTCCGACACCAACTTCCAGAACCCTCTCGCCTGGCAGAGCATTAACCGCAGCCACTGCTCTCTTGCGCCCATAACCCGAAATACCGCCAAAAACAGTATCATAAACACGGGCCCAACGACGATAAGCCGTCTTGACGGCTTCCGCGTCCAGTGCCGAACGCGGGGAAAGGGTTGAGGACATCGTAATATGCGACCTTCTTTGTCCGCCCGGCCTTCGCAGACCAGAGCTATCCGGAACATGTTCAATTCGCACCTTCTTGCCCTCCCCGATAGGCATCTGGCAAGACACGCAGTGTGCATGACCCTTCAAACCCATGCCATGAACAAGACCAGGGAGGACAAACGTGCTGATCTATTTCCTTGTGGCGTTCACTTGCGTGGCCTGGGGCAGCATCTTTTTCATGTATTTCCGCAAACATCTTGAGGAGTGGTTCGGCAACCGTTTCGGCCGGGACCAGCCCCCCAAGGTGAAAGAACTTCCGCCGGAGGAACCGCGGACGTCCTTCGCTCACAGGTTTCCTTCAGAGGACGGACAGCCCTGACCGGCAGCCCGTCCATGGCACACTTCACGCCAGAACGCGTCTCTCAATCGCATCCCAGACCAGCCCCGCACTGTTGATGCCATCAAAGCGGTCCAGTTCCTGCAAACCGGTTGGTGACGTGACGTTGATTTCCGTCAGCCAGTTCCCGATCACGTCGATTCCTGTAAAAATAAGCCCATGGTCGCGCAGATATGGCCCGATCGACTCACAGATTTCCCGATCACGCGCCGTCAGTTCCACACTCATGGCCCGGCCGCCGACATGCATGTTCGAGCGCGCCTCTCCCGTTGCGGGAACCCGGTTGATCGCGCCGATCGGCTCGCCATCCACCAGAATGATGCGCTTGTCTCCCTGACGTACGGCCGGCTCGTAACGCTGGATCATGAGCGGTTCACGCGAACGTGCGAAATGCATCTCCAGCAGCGCACCCAGATTTTCATCATCCGGCTTGATCCGGAAAATCCCGGCCCCACCGTTACCGAACAACGGCTTGACGATCAGGTCGTGATATTTTTCGCGGAACGCCAGAATTTCACGCGTATCCCATGTCACGAGCGTCGGGGGCATCAGATGCGGAAAATGCGTCACCAGCAGCTTTTCCGGCGCGTTCCGCACTGCCACCGGATCGTTCACCACAAGCGAGCGTCCCCCGCCCACACCATGCACGTGCTCGAGCATATGCGTGGCCGTGATGTAACCCATGTCGAACGGCGGATCCTGACGCATCAGGATCACATCCGTCTGCCCCAGATCCAGAACCTGCTCTTCGCCGAACGTCGCATGATTGCCACGCTCGCGCCGTACTTCAACCGGCCGTGCCCGCGCCTGAACACGCCCGCCATGTCCCTGTCCTTCGACAAGGCTCAGCGTCGTCACCGGATAGACCCACAGTTCATAGCCGCGCGCCTGAGCCTCAAGCATCATCGCAAACGTGGAGTCGCCGTCAATATTGACGGACTCCAAAGGGTCCATCTGAACAGCAACGCGAAGAGAACGGGACATCAGGAAACTCCGGTCCGGGGAAATGGGAGTGGAACAGTCTGTGTAAACGCAGGTCGTACTTTTTCAAAGCCACACCCCTGCCGCGCGTTCATACGTCAGGCCGCTACCGCCACGGGATAGGCGATCTTCAGGATTTCGATCTCAACCGGCCCGCGTGGCGTCTGCAACATCGCCACATCCCCAATGCGCGTTCGCATCAGTGCCCGCGCCACCGGCGAGACAAGACTGACCTCCCCCCGCGCCAGATCGGACTCGTCCACACCGAGGATCGTCACCGTGTGTTCGACGTCATCTTCGTCCACATAGGTCACGGTCGCGCCGAAAAACACACGATCCCGCGTCGTCTGGGCCGCAGGATCGACAATCACCGCGTTTTCCAGCCGCTTGCCCAGAAACCGCATCCGCCGGTCGATTTCCCGCAGCCTGCGCTTGCCATACTGATAATCGGCGTTCTCCGAACGATCGCCATTGCTGGCCGCCCAGGACACGATTTCCACAATGCGTGGCCGTTCCTTCTGAGCCAGCTCCTTCAGTTCAGCCCGCATGACAGCCGCGCCTTTCGGCGACAGGTAATGCGATAGCGGCGTTTTCTCAGCCATCTCAGCGACCTCCCCGACCGCGTTTTTTCTTGGCCGGATCATAGCCGCCCCCGCCCGGCCCCAAGGGCACAGGCGTCTTCGGAACTTTCCGCGCACCCGGACGTCCAGCGGTCGAGTTCGCAATCGGTGGCGGCTCCAGCCCCATATCAATCGCCTCAAGCCGCTTGACTTCATCACGCAGTCGGGCGGCCTGTTCGAAGTCCAGATTGGCCGCGGCCTCCCGCATCCGCTTTTCCAGATCCTGAATCGTGGCAGGCAGCGACTTGCCGACGAACTGTTCCGTATCGCCAGAGCCATCTGGCGCCACGGTCACATAATCCTGCTCGAACACCGACGACAGCGCATCGCCGATCTTCGACCGCACCGTCATCGGCGTAATTCCGTGCGCCTCGTTCCATTCCGTCTGCTTGGCCCGACGCCGCGCCGTCTCTTCGATCGCGTATTTCAGACTGTCCGTCATCTTGTCCGCATACAGCAGCACACGTCCGTCGACGTTACGCGCCGCACGCCCGATCGTCTGGATCAGCGAGGTCTTGGACCGCAGGAATCCTTCCTTATCGGCGTCGAGAATGGCCACAACCGAACATTCCGGAATATCCAGCCCCTCACGCAGCAGGTTAATCCCCACCAGCACATCGAAGGCCCCAAGACGCAGATCACGGATGATCTCGATCCGCTCCAGCGTATCCACGTCCGAGTGCAAATACCGGACCTTGACGCCCGCCTCGCCCAGATAATCCGTGAGATCCTCGGCCATCCGCTTGGTCAGCGTCGTCACCAGAACACGGCCGCCCTTGCTGATCGCGTCCCGACATTCATGCAGCAGATCATCGACCTGCCCCTCGACAGGCCGCACATCCGTCACCGGATCGATCAGCCCCGTCGGACGAATGATCTGCTCGGCAAACACGCCGCCCGTCTGTTCCATTTCCCACGGCCCCGGCGTCGCGGAGACGAAAATCGACTGCGGCCGGAACGCATTCCATTCCCCGAATGCCAGCGGACGGTTGTCGATACAGGACGGCAAACGGAAACCATAATCCGACAGCACGCTTTTCCGTGCCCTGTCTCCACGCTCCATGCCACCAATCTGTGGCACCGTGACGTGACTTTCATCCACGATCAGTAGCGCATCTTCTGGCAGATATTCGAACAGAGTGGGCGGCGGATCGCCCGGACCACGCCCGGACAGATAGCGCGAGTAGTTCTCGATCCCCTTGCACGCACCCGTCGTCTCGATCATTTCCAGATCGAACGTGGTGCGCTGCGACAGACGCTCCGCCTCCAGCAGCTTTCCATCCTCAGTGAACTGCTCAAGGCGTCCGCGAAGTTCGTTCTTGATCCCGATCATCGCCTGATTGAGTGTTGGACGCGGCGT